>Ga0308163_10000137_pt1 | contig 211202 bp, 192 predicted proteins | sample PhyTR1_FD_201037 | JGI IMG/M metagenome (GOLD analysis project Ga0308163, IMG submission 201037) | Phyllosphere microbial communities from UC Gill Tract Community Farm, Albany, California, United States - DLSLT.R1 | ecosystem: Host-associated > Plants > Phyllosphere > Unclassified | place... | reverse complement strand
CTGATCGTGCTCCTCCAGGCATTCATCTTCATGATGCTGACGCTGGTGTATATCGGTCAGGCCCACGAGAGCCACTGACCGACGCGATCGCAAGACGTACAAGATAGTGGTAGTAAAGAAGTTGTAATTCTCTAGTTTTTTTAAATTTTTAACTTTTTGGAGTAATTCTCATGACTGACGTTTCTTTCGTTGCACTGGCTTGCGGTCTGATCATCGGCCTGGGTGCTATCGGCGCCTGCCTCGGTATCGCGATCATGGGCGGTAAATACCTGGAAGCCTCGGCCCGTCAGCCTGAACTGATGAACACCCTGCAGACCAAGATGTTCCTGCTGGCCGGCCTGATCGACGCGGCATTCCTGATCGGTGTTGGTATCGCAATGCTGTTCGTGTTCGGCAAGCCGTTCACCAGCTAATAGATTCTCAAGACGATGATCTGAAGCGCCGAACCCGAACCGGTTCGGCATCCGTTTTTGTAAGAAGGAATCTAACCGTGAACTTGAACGCAACCTTGATTGTTCAGTTCGTGGTCTTCTTCGTCCTGGTGTTCGTCACGATGAAATTCGTGTGGCCGCCAGTGATGAAAGCGCTCGACGAGCGCGCCGAGAGGATCGCGAATGGCCTGGCCGCAGCTGATCGTGGCAAGGCAGAAATGGCCGCTGCCGAAAAGCGCATCGCCGCCGAACTGGCCGCGACCCGTGACGAAAGCGCCAAGCGCATCGCCGACGCCGAAAAACGTGCCCAGGCGATCATCGACGACGCCAAGCAGACCGCCACCGTCGAAGCTGCCCGCATCGTCGAAGGCGCCAAGGCCGACGCCGAGCAGCAGGTCACGCGTGCGCGCGAAGAACTGCGCGGCCAGGTGGCTGCCCTCGCCGTCAAAGGCGCCGAGCAGATCCTGAAGCGTGAAGTGAACGCAGCGGCCCACGCCGACCTGCTGTCGCAACTGTCGACCGAGCTCTGATCATGGCTGAACTCGCAACCGTCGCCCGCCCTTACGCCGAAGCGCTGTTCCGTGTCGCCCAGAACGGCGACCTGAACGCCTGGTCCGGCCTCGTCGCTGAACTGGCGCAGATCGGCGCCAACCCGGATCTGCAGGCTTTCGCCAGCAATCCGAACGTCACGCCGGCCCAGCTGGCCGAGACGATTGCGTCGCTGGTCAAGTCGCCGCTGAACGCCGAAGCGCACAACTTTATCGCGATGCTGGCCGAAAACGGCCGCATCGCACTGCTGCCGGAAATCGGGGCCCAGTTCGCCGTGCTCAAAAATGCACAACAGGGTGCCGCCGACGCGATCGTCTACAGTGCCTTCGACCTGTCGGCCGACCAGCTCAACCCGCTGGTCGCCTCGCTGGAAAAGAAATTTGGCCGCAAGCTGAACCCCACGGTCGAAGTCGACCCCTCGCTGATCGGTGGTGTGCGCGTGGTGGTCGGTGATGAAGTGCTCGATACCTCGGTCCGCGCCAAGCTGCAGCAGATGCATGCCGCGCTGGTAGCCTGAGATCGCACAGTCACCGCATCCGCGCCCTTGCCCTACGCATCAAGAAACTATTAGGAGTTAGCACTCATGCAACTTAATTCATCTGAAATCAGCGAACTGATCAAGAGCCGCATCCAGGGCCTCGAAGGTCAGGCTGATGTTCGCAACCAAGGCACGGTGATTTCCGTCGCCGACGGTATCTGCCGCATCCATGGTCTGTCGGACGTGATGCAGGGCGAGATGCTGGAATTCCCGGGCAACACCTTCGGTCTGGCGATGAACCTCGAGCGCGACTCGGTCGGCGCCGTGATCCTGGGCGCCTACGAGCACATCTCGGAAGGCGACACCGTCAAAACCACCGGCCGCATCCTGGAAGTGCCGATCGGTCCGGAACTGCGCGGCCGCGTCGTCAACGCACTGGGCCAGCCGATCGACGGCAAGGGTCCGGTCACCACCGCCCTGACCGCCCCGATCGAAAAGATCGCCCCGGGCGTGATCGCCCGCGAATCCGTGTCGCAGCCGATGCAGACCGGTATCAAGTCGATCGACGCGATGGTGCCGATCGGCCGTGGCCAGCGCGAGCTGATCATCGGCGACCGCCAGACCGGTAAATCGGCTGTCGCAGTCGACGCGATCATCAACCAGAAGGGTCAGAACGTCACCTGCGTGTACGTCGCCATCGGCCAGAAGGCATCGACCATCAAGAACATCGTGCGCTCGCTGGAAGAGCACGGCGCGATGGAATACACCATCGTGGTCGCCGCCTCGGCGTCGGAATCGGCTGCCATGCAGTACATCTCGGCCTACTCGGGCTGCGCGATGGGCGAATACTTCCGCGACCGCGGCGAAGACGCGCTGATCGTCTATGACGACCTGTCGAAGCAAGCTGTCGCTTATCGTCAGATCTCGCTGCTGCTGCGCCGTCCGCCGGGCCGCGAAGCCTACCCGGGCGACGTGTTCTACCTGCACAGCCGCCTGCTGGAGCGTGCCGCTCGCGTGAACGCCGACTACGTGTCCGCCTTCACCAACGGCGCCGTGACCGGCAAGACCGGTTCGCTGACCGCACTGCCGATCATCGAAACCCAGGCGGGCGACGTCTCGGCCTTCGTGCCGACCAACGTGATCTCGATCACCGACGGCCAGATCTTCCTGGAGACCTCGCTGTTCAACGCCGGTATTCGTCCTGCGATCAACGCCGGTATCTCGGTGTCGCGCGTCGGTGGCGCCGCTCAGACCAAGGTCATCAAGAACCTGTCCGGCGGTATCCGTACCGACCTGGCGCAGTACCGTGAGCTGGCTGCGTTCGCGCAGTTCGCATCGGACCTGGACGAATCGACCCGCAAGCAGCTGGACCGCGGTGCGCGCGTGACCGAACTGCTGAAGCAGAAGCAGTACTCGCCGCTGTCGACCTCGCTGATGGCGGCATCGCTGTTCGCCGTCAACAAGGGTTACCTGGACAATGTCGAAGTCAAGCGCGTGCTGGAATTCGAACACGGCCTGCACAACTACCTGAAGTCGAGCCACGCCGACCTGCTGTCGAAGATCGAACAGACCAAGGCGCTGGACAAGGATGGCGAGGCGGCTCTGTCCGCCGCCGTCGCCGACTTCAAGAAGTCGTTCTAAGCGCATTCTGACGGAATGCGGGATGGGGGCGTCATGCCCCCGTCCTCACAAGGAGTAAGGGCTCATGGCAGCAGGCAAAGAGATACGTGGCAAGATCAAGAGCGTAGAAAATACGAAGAAGATCACCAAGGCGATGGAAATGGTCGCCGCATCCAAGATGCGCAAGGCGCAGGACCGGATGCGCGCCGCCCGTCCCTACAGCGAGAAGGTCCGTAACATCACGGCCAACCTCGCCACTGCGAACCCGGAATACACCCACGCGTTCATGGCACAAGCCAAGGACGTCAAGGCGAAAGCCGTCGGCTTCATCGTCGTCACGACCGACAAGGGTCTGTGCGGCGGCATGAACACCAACGTGCTGCGCCAGGTGACGCAGAAGACCCGCGAGCTGGAAGCCGCGGGCAATCGCATTGAAGTCGTTGCAATCGGCAACAAGGGTCTGGGCTTCCTGAACCGCATCGGCGTGAAGGTGGTCTCGCACGTGACGCAGATCGGCGACACCCCGCACCTGGAAAAGCTGATCGGCCCGATCAAGGTCATGCTCGACGCTTACCAGGATGGTCAGCTGGACGCGGTGTACCTGTGCTACACCAAGTTCATCAACACCATGCGCCAGGAACCGGTGGTCGAGCAGCTGCTCCCGCTGCCGGCCCAGCATCTGGAAGCCGACAAGGGCGCCCACGCTTGGGATTACATCTACGAGCCGGATGCGCAAGTGGTCATCGACGAGCTGCTGGTGCGTTACGTCGAAGCGCTGATCTACCAGGGTGTGGCCGAGAACCTGGCGTCCGAGCAGTCGGCGCGCATGGTGGCGATGAAGGCCGCGACCGACAACGCGGGCAGCGTCATCGGCGAGCTGAAGCTGGTCTACAACAAGACCCGCCAGGCGGCGATTACCAAAGAACTCTCCGAGATCGTGTCGGGCGCAGCCGCAATCAGCGGCTAAGCGGCACCAACGATCTCCCGAAACGACATTAAAACTATATCTGAAGGAACGAACATGGCTGATGGCAAAATCGTTCAGTGTATCGGCGCCGTGGTTGACGTGGAATTCCCGCGCAACGCAATGCCGAAAGTGTACGACGCACTGAAAATGGAAGGCTCGGAACTGACCCTGGAAGTCCAGCAACAGCTGGGCGACGGCATCGTCCGTACCATCGCGCTGGGCAGCTCGGAAGGCCTGCGTCGCGGCATGATGATCCAGAACACCGGCAACCCGATCATGGTGCCGGTCGGTACCGCGACCCTGGGCCGTATCATGGACGTGCTGGGCAACCCGATCGACGAGCGCGGTCCGGTCAGCGCCGCGAGCACCGCATCGATCCACCGTTCGGCACCGGCCTACGACGAGCTGTCGCCGTCGCAAGACCTGCTGGAAACCGGCATCAAGGTGATCGACCTGGTGTGCCCGTTCGCCAAGGGCGGTAAGGTCGGCCTGTTCGGCGGCGCCGGCGTGGGCAAGACCGTCAACATGATGGAACTGATCAACAACATCGCCAAGGCGCACTCGGGTCTGTCCGTGTTCGCCGGCGTGGGCGAGCGTACCCGCGAAGGTAACGACTTCTACCACGAGATGGCCGATGCCAAGGTCGTCGACCTGGACAACCTGCCGAACTCGAAGGTCGCGATGGTCTACGGCCAGATGAACGAACCGCCGGGCAACCGTCTGCGCGTCGCGCTGACCGGCCTGACCATGGCCGAAGCCTTCCGTGACGAAGGCAAGGACGTTCTGTTCTTCGTCGACAACATCTACCGCTACACCCTGGCCGGTACCGAAGTGTCGGCACTGCTGGGCCGTATGCCGTCGGCGGTGGGTTACCAGCCGACCCTGGCCGAAGAGATGGGCCGCCTGCAGGAGCGCATCACCTCGACCAAGACCGGTTCGATCACCTCGATCCAGGCCGTGTACGTCCCTGCGGATGACTTGACCGACCCGTCGCCGGCCACCACCTTCGCCCACCTGGACTCGACCGTCGTGCTGTCGCGTGACATCGCTTCGCTGGGTATCTACCCGGCAGTCGACCCGCTGGACTCGACCTCGCGCCAGCTGGACCCGCTGGTCGTCGGCGAAGAGCACTACGCCACCGCGCGCGCCGTGCAGGGCACCCTGCAGCGCTACAAGGAACTGCGCGACATCATCGCGATTCTGGGCATGGACGAACTGGCACCGGAAGACAAGCTGGTCGTCGCCCGTGCACGTAAGATGCAGCGTTTCCTGTCGCAGCCGTTCCACGTCGCTGAAGTGTTCACCGGCGCACCGGGCAAGTACGTTTCGCTGAAAGACACGATCAAGGGCTTCAAGATGATCGCATCGGGCGAACTGGACCACCTGCCGGAGCAGGCGTTCTACATGGTCGGCACCATCGAAGAAGCGATCGAGAAGGCCAAGAAGCTGGCTGCCGGTTAATCCCGACCGCCTCTTCAAAGGACACTTATGGCACACACACTTCACGTTGACGTCGTTTCGGCCGAGGAGTTGATCTTCACGGGCGAAGCCGAATTCGTCGCGTTGCCGGGTGAATCGGGTGAGCTGGGTATCTACCCGATGCACACCCCCTTGATCACGCGCATCCGCCCGGGTGCCGTGCGCATCAAAGTGGCAGGCCGCTCGGACGAAGAGTTTGTCTTCGTCGCCGGCGGTATCCTGGAAGTCCAGCCGAAAGGCGTGACCGTGCTGGCCGACACCGCGATCCGCGGCGCCGACCTGGACGAGGCGAAAGCCCAGGAAGCCAAGCGCAAGGCCGAAGAGCTGATGCAGTCCAAGGACACCCAGATCGACTACGCCAAGGCGCAAGCCGAACTGGCGACGGCGATCGCCCAGCTGGCGGCCATTGCCAAGCTGCGGTCCAAGGGACGCTGAACACTGGTTTTATTCGGTGCGCATCGAACAAAGGCAGCCTGCGGGCTGTTCTTAGAAAGGCAGCCTGCGGGCTGTTCTCAAAAAGGCAGCCTGCGGGCTGCCTTTTTTATTGGCACCTGCTGGAAATACGGCCCTTCGTCCCCATCTCCTAGAGCCAACACGACGGCTTGAAAGGACGCAACATGACACAAGAAACCGCAATTCTGGCAGGCGGCTGCTTCTGGGGCATGCAGGACCTGATCCGCAAGATGCCCGGCGTGGTATCGACCCGGGTCGGCTATGCCGGTGGCGACGTGCCGAACGCGACTTACCGCAACCACGGCACCCATGCCGAGGCGATCGAGATCGTGTTCGATCCCGAGCAGATCAGCTACCGGCGCCTGCTGGAGTTCTTCTTCCAGATCCACGATCCGTCCACCCGTAACCGCCAGGGCAACGACATCGGCACCAGCTACCGCTCCGCCATCTATTTCACCAACGAGGCGCAGCGCGAGGTGGCGCTGGACACGATCAAGGACGTCGACGCTTCCGGCCTGTGGCCCGGCAAGGTGGTGACCGAGGTGGCGCCGGCCGGCCCGTTCTGGGAAGCCGAACCGGAACACCAGGATTACCTGGTCAAGTACCCGAACGGCTATACCTGCCACTACATCCGCAAGGACTGGCGCCTGCCGCACCGCGACCAGCGCGCGGCCTGAGTCTGACGCCGCCCTAGCGACCACGAGGCAGCCCGCGGGCTGCCTTTTTCATTGCCCGTCGCATCGGAGACGGGTTCGGTAAGCCGAGGCCGCGTTTCGTCGCATGGATGCTTCCCGGCCGGTCCGCAGCGCTCTACAGTGGCGTGACCATCACATCGAAGGATCACGCCATGCCCAAGCCTGCCTGCGCCATCATCGCCGCCTACCTGATCGTTTCCTTGCCGGCTGGGGCGGCACCCGTCGCGCCGGGGCCGTCGCTGGCCGAACGGATCGACGCCAGCCTGGCCCCGCTGTACCGCAGCGATACGCCGGGCGCGGCCGTCATCGTGGTCAAGGACGGCAAGACGGTGTTCCGCAAGGCCTACGGACTGGCTGATGTTGCAAAGAAGCAAGCACTCACCCCGGATACCGCGCTGCGCATCGGTTCGATCACCAAGCAGTTCACGGCCACCGCGATCCTGATGCTGATGGAAGAGGGCAAGCTCAGGCTCGACGACGACATCACCCGCCACCTGCCCGGCTATCCCACCCACGGCAAGCGCATCACCATCGAGCACCTGCTGACCCACACCTCGGGCATTCCCAGCTATACCGGCAAGCCAAGCTACATGGCGGATATGGCGAAGGACATGACGGTGGCCGAGATGATCGACACTTTTAAAAACGATCCACTCGAATTCGCGCCGGGCGCCGTCTGGCGCTACGATAACTCGGGCTACTTCCTGCTCGGCGCGATCATCGAAAAGGTGTCCGGGCAGACTTACGCCGCCTTCCTGCAGCAGCGCATCTTCACGCCGCTGGGCATGACCCACACCGCCTACGAGGGCCACGAACGGCGCGCCTTCCCGCACGCGCAGGGCTATTCGCCCGACGCCACCGGCTGGCGGCCCTCGCCGCGCCTGAGCATGACGCAACCGTATGCGGCCGGGGCGCTGGTGTCGAGCGTGGACGACCTGGCGCGCTGGGACGCCGCCGTTTCCAGCGGCAAGCTCTTGACGCCCGCGAACTGGCAGCGGGCATTCACGCCCTACACGCTCGACGACGGCACGCGTACCGGCTACGGCTACGGCTGGGAGATCACGACGCTGCGCGGCGTACCCCAGGTCAGTCACGGCGGGGCGATCACGGGTTTCCGCTCGTATGCGCTGCGCCTGCCCGAACAGCACATCTATGTCGCGGTGCTGAACAATGCCGACGCCGGGGTGGTCAGCCCGGACGGTCCGGCCCTGCGCGCGGCCGCGATCGCACTGGATAAACCGTTTCCCGAGTACCGGGCGATCGCGCTGGCGCCGGCCCGTCTGGATGCCTACACCGGCCGCTACCGCGGCGGCGACAAGGCCGACTGGACGGTGCGGCGCAGCGGCGACAAGCTGACCATGCAGGCAGTCTCCGGGCCGCTGATCCCGTTGCAGGCGTTTTCCGATAACGGTTTTTTCGCACCGGGTTCCGTGCACTGGGTCGAATTCCGGCGCGACGCCAGGGGCGAGGTGGCCGACCTGGTGCTGCACCTGGGCGACAGCGCCAGCGTCAAGCCGCGCGTGGGCACGGTGGCGGCGCGCAAGGCGGTGCCGATCTCGCATGCTGCCTTCGACGCGCGCGCGGGCCGCTACCTGTTTCCGCAGGGCCTGGTGATCGAACTGACGCGCGAGGGCGACCGCCTGTTCGCGCAGGCCACCAACCAGGGCAAGCTGGAAATTCACGCGCTCAGCGACAACGCTTTCTTTTCGGACGAGGTCGATGCCGAGATGCACTTCGACGATGCGGATCCGGTCAACGGCGTGGTGCTGGTCCAGGGTGGGCAGGTCATGCCGGGAACCCGGCTGCGCTGAGGCTGGTATGACTGTCGGGATTTCTTACACTGTCTGGCATGACAGGCACATAAATCTGGCCGCTTTCTGCCAACACCATGTTTACAAAGAATATATATTTCCTGGCATCAAAGTTGCTTAACATAAGGAAACTAAACCACAACCAAGGCCTGTCATGTTCAAAGCACTCTTCGCCGCAGCAACGTTCGCACTGTTCACCCTGTCGGCGCAGGCCACGGTCCTCACGCCGACGCTGGGATTTTCGTCCTATAACCTGGCGCCCTACAGCATCGGCCCCGCCTATGCAGGCGATGCCGCTGACGGCGAAATAAGCCGCTTGTACGACGTGTTCGCGCTGCCGACCGCTGCCGCCGGCACCGTTGTCCAATCTGCCTTGCTGAGCGTAAACATCACCGATCGTTACAACGGTGCTTCCAACCCGCTGGGCGTGTATGCCGTGACGGCGGACCCGACGGTTGAAGCGAACTGGGCCAGCCAGCCGGCACTGGGCACCTTGCTCACCTCGTTCAATCCGTCCCAGAACAGCGCCACCTACACCTTCGACGTGACGGGCTTTATCAACAGCCAGTACCTGGGCGACGGCATCGCGACGCTCGCCATCGCCGGCCTGACCGAAGGCAAGGGCCAGAATTCGTGGAGCTATTTCAATACCGCCGCGACCACGCTGACGATCCAGACCGCCAAGGTTCCGGAACCGGGTTCGCTGGCCCTGATCGGCATCGCCCTGGCCGGCATGGGTGCGCTGCGCCGTTCGCGCCGCGCGGCATCGAAGGCTTGATCCGAGCGCGCCGAAGCGCTCGCGCAAGACCGAGGCAGCCCGCGGGCTGCCTTTTTATTTGGCAGGGCTGGCTTGCGCCGTCCCCCGATACAAAGCTGATAAGCTGGCGTAAACGTCAACACGACCAGACACGAGCCGCCATGCGAACCATCGAACAAATCCTCCGCACCGCCCGCAACGTGGCGGTGGTCGGGCTATCCGACAAGCCCGACCGCGCCAGCCACCACGTGGCCGAATATCTGCAGCAGCAGGGCTACCACATCATCCCGGTCAACCCTGCCTATGCCGGGCAGCAGATCCTCGGCCAGACCGTGCACGCGACCCTGCAGGACGCTGCCGACATGCTGGCCCGCAAAGGCCAGCGCATCGACGTCGTCGACGTGTTCCGCAAGCCCGACGAGGTGCCGCCGGTGGCCAAGGACGCCATCGCCGTGCGCGCCGGCGTGCTGTGGATGCAGCTCGGGATCGAGAACCGCAAAGCGGCCGACCTGGCGCGCGCCGCCGGCCTCGAGGTGGTGATGGACCACTGCATGCTGATCGAGCACCGCAAGCTGGATGCGGCATCATGAAGGCCTGCGAACTGTTCCGCGCGCACAATGACCTGGTGCTGGACGATGCCCGCGCCGGCGACAAGCCGCTGCGCGACGACGATAACGGCAAGCTCAAGAATGGCGCCATCAAGGAGCGTGAGCGGGCGCTGACGTTCGAACTGACCGAGGAAGCCGCGAAGCTGCAGGAACGGCTGTATGCGGCCCGCAACCGCAAGCTGTTGCTGGTGCTGCAGGGCATGGACACGTCGGGCAAGGACGGCACCGTGCGCGCGCTGTTCTCGCAGATCAACCCGATGGGATTGCGCGCCACCGCCTTCGCCGCGCCGACCGAACGCGAAAAGTCGCGCGACTTCCTGTGGCGCGTGCACGCCCACGTGCCCGGCAACGGAGAAATCGCGATCTTCAACCGCAGCCACTACGAAGACGTGCTGGTGCCGCGCGTGCTGGGCAGCATCGACGGCAAGGAGGTCAAGCGCCGCTATGCCCACATCCGCGACTTCGAGCGCATGCTGTCCGAGTCCGGCACCACGATCATGAAGGTGTTCCTGCACATCTCGAAAGACGAGCAGCGCGCGCGCCTGCAGGCGCGGCTGGACGATCCGGAAAAGCACTGGAAGTTCGATCCGGCCGACCTGACCGCGCGCGCCAAATGGGACGACTACCGGCGCGCCTACGAGGATGCGATCAACGCCACCGACGCCGACCATGCGCCGTGGTATGTGGTGCCGGCCGATTCCAAGACCCACCGCAACCTGATCGTCGCCCACCTGCTGCGCGAGACCATGCAGGACATGAAGCTGGAATGGCCGCAACCGAAGGCCGACTTGTCGAAGGTACACATAGACTGAGATAGAATCAGGGTTCTTCCATTCTTCATTCACCATCCAGGGCGACCCCCATGTTCAAGACTACCGCTTTCCTGCTGTCTCTCGGCACCGCTGTCGCGGCCGCCACCGCGCCGGCCCCTGCACTGGCCCAGGCCGGCGCACCCGCGCTGGCCAAGGCGCCGGCATCCTGCCCGGCCGTGCTCAAGCACACCTTCAAGCGCCTGCAGGACGAGGCGCCGCAGGACCTGTGCCAGTACGCGGGCAAAGTGGTGCTGGTGGTGAACACCGCCAGCTATTGCGGCTTCACCAAGCAGTACGACGGCCTGGAAAAGCTGTACAGCAAATACGCCGGCCGCGGCCTGGTGGTGCTGGGTTTCCCGTCCAACGATTTTAAACAGGAAGATGCCGACAGCAAGAAGATCGCCGACCTGTGCTACAACACCTACGGCGTGAAGTTCCCGATGTTCGCCACCACTCCGGTATCGGGTGACGCCGCCAACCCGCTGTATGCGGACCTGATCAAGGCCACCGGCAACCAGCCGAAGTGGAATTTCAATAAGTACCTGATCGACCGTAACGGCAAGGTGATCGAATACTTCCCGAGCAAGGTGACGCCGGAGGATCCGGCGCTGGTGGGCAAGATCGAACAGGCCTTGGGCGGTTGACCCGTCCTTCCCGGCATAGCAAGCACGTCGTCCCTGCGCAGGCAGGGACCCAATGTGGGCGCAGGCCGCAGCATTTGCCGCGAGCCCGCCTATACCTTGGGTCCCTGCCTGCGCAGGGACGACGCGTTAACGCTGCTGGTACCGTTAACTGGTGTTCTGGTTTTTCTGCGCCGCACGCGCTTCATGGTGATTTTGATGCACATCAACGATTTTGTTGAGGCGAATCAATAACCTTACTTCCGCTGAACAACAACGCGAAGAAAGGACACACCATGAAGAAGTCGATGCTGATCGGGATCGCCGCCCTCGGCCTGGTCGCCGGCGCCGCCACGGCACAGGCGCAAACGCCAACCCAGGATGGGCCCTGGCTGGTGCGCGCACGCGCGGTGCACATCGATCCGGCCGACAAGTCCGACCCGGTCGGCGGCAGCGGCGCGGCCGACCGCCTGCACGTGAGCGGCAAGTGGATTCCCGAAGTCGATATTGCGTACTTCTTCACACCGCACTGGGCTGCCGAACTGATCCTGACCTACCCGCAGAAGCACGACGTCACCCTCGACGGCAGCAAGATCGGTACTTTTAAACATCTGCCGCCGACGCTGACCGCGCAATACCACCTCCTGCCCGGCGCGCGCGTCGATCCGTATCTCGGCGCCGGCGTCAACTACACGCTGCTGTCCAAGGTCAAGCTGCTCGATGGGGCGGCCCGCCTGGAGCACGACAGTGTCGGGCTGGCGCTGCAGCTCGGCGCCGACATCCAACTCGACCACCGCTGGTCGCTCAACGTCGACCTCAAGAAGCTGCAGATCCGCAGCGACGTCGACATCGGCGGCGTGCGCGCCAGCCGGGTCAAGGTCGATCCGCTGCTGGTCGGCGTGGGCCTCGGCTACCGCTTCTGAGATGCACGAACACGTTTTGCGCTTCCTCCAAAGCGTTGCCGGCCTCGTGCCGGCTTTTTTCATGGCGCCAGCACCGCGCGCAGCGGCCCGCGCAGCGCGTTGCAGACCACGATCTCCTGCGCCCGCAACAAGGTGTCGCGCGAGATCGGGCATGCGATCGCGTTCCATAGCGGATCGTCGAGCAGCACCCCGCGCATCACGCCCGGCAGCAGGCCGGACGACAGCGGCGGCGTATACCAGCGGCCGGCGATGCGCACGAACACGTTGCTGCGTCCGCCTTCCGTCAGCTCGCCGTGCTCGTTGAAGAACAGGGTGTCGAAGGCGCCCGCGGCTTCGGCCGCGCGCCAGGCGGCGTCGTAGCGGCTGCGCACGCTGGTCTTGTGGCGCAGGAACAGCTCGCCGGACTGCACCGGCTGGTCCGACAACAGCAGCCGCACCGGTTCCTGCAGCGGCGCGAGGACCCCGGTCTGCACCACGACTTCGCCGTCCGGCTGCAGCGCCAGGCGCAGGCGGTGCGGCACGTCCGGCGGCAACACCGCGCACGCGGCCTGGACGCCGGCGTGCGCCAGGGCGGCGCTGAACGGATGGCCGAAGTAGTCGCACGAGGCCTGCAGGCGCGCCAGGTGGCGTTCCAGGTAGCGGCAGCCATCCTCGCGCGTCGCGTACATCGTCTCGAAGATCTCGAACTCGTTCGGCAGCCCGCTCAGGAAGGATGCCTTCAGGCGGCATTCGGCGAATTCCGCGCCGGCGTCGCTGTCGTGGACGATGCCGGCGCCCACGCCCAGTTCGCCGCGCCGCACGCCACCGTGTTCCGGCTGCAGCACCAGGGTGCGGATCGGCACCGACAGGCAGAAATCGCCGAACGGCGCGGTGGCGCGGGTGGCGGCGTGCGCCGGGTCGGGCGGGTCGATCCAGCCGAGGGCGCCGGTATAGATGCCGCGCGCCGCCGGTTCCAGTTCATGGATGATCTCCATGGTGCGGCGCTTGGGCGCGCCGGTGATCGAGCCGCACGGGTAGAGCGCCTCGAAGATCGCGGGCAGGGTGGCGTCCGGGCGCAGTTGGGCCTGGATGGTCGAGGTCATCTGCAGCACGCGGCCGTAGGGGCGCACCTCGAACAGCGCCGGCACGCCGACGCTGCCGGTGCGCGCGATGCGTCCAAGGTCGTTGCGCAGCAGGTCGACGATCATCAGGTTCTCGGCGCGGTTCTTCGGATCGGCGGCCAGCCTGGCGGCACGCAGGGCGTCGTCGGCGTCGTCGTCGCCGGCGGGGGCGGTGCCCTTCATCGGACGCGCCAGCAGGCGGCCGGCGTCGTGGCGCACGAACAGTTCGGGCGACAGCGACAGCACCATGCGTCCGTCGGGCAGGCCGATCAAGGCGCCGTAGGGCACCGGCTGGCGTGCGCGCAGGCGCGCGTACAGCGCGAACGGCGAGCCGAAGGCGTCGAAGCGCAGGCGGTAGGTGTAGTTCACCTGGTAGGTGTCGCCGGCTTCGATGTAGCCGTGGATGGCGTCGATGGCGCGCGCAAAAGCGGCTTCATCGACGTTGGGGCGCACTGCGGCGATGCCGGCCGGGCGCGGCCCGCCTCCGTCCCCGTCGGCGCGCGCGCGCGTGTCCAGCCAGGCCGCCACGCCGTCCGCATCGAGCGCCTCGTAGCGCGCGAACAGCAGCACTTGGGCCAGCGGCCCGTCCTGCGCCGGCCCCTGCGGCGCGATCCCGAGCAGCTGTTCGCCCAGTTCGTAGCTCAGCACCGGCACCGCGTACAGGCCGCGCTCCAGCGCTTCCTGCAGGCGCGCCAGCAGCTGCGGCCACTCGTGCGCCGCGTGGCAGGCCAGGGTGCCGGCATGATCGCGGTACAGGCGCGAGCGCGCGTGGCGCCGGCCGTCCGGGCTGGCGTCGTCGAGCAGGGCGAAGATGGCGGCATCCGCTCCCATGGCGGCGCTCATGCGGCCAGCAGCAGCGCCAGCTGCAGCGGGCTGTTCTCGGCCGGGTGCTGTTTGAAACCGCTCTTGGCGTAGCGGTGCCAGCGTCCGACCACGTAGGACACCAGCAGCGCGGCGCGCGCGGCGACGTCTTCCTCGCGCCCGTGGCTCTGGCTCGCGGCCACCCGCAGCGCGCCCTTGAACGCCAGTTCGACCTTGTCGTAGAAGCCGTTCATGCGCAGCTGCAGGCGCTCGTCCTCGCCGACCAGCGCGTCGCCGATCAGCACGCGCGTCATGCCGGGATTGTTGGCGGCGAAGCTCAGCAGCATCTGCAGCATCGCATGCGCCTGGGCCACGCCGTTTTCCTCGCGCTCGGTGATCTGGTTGATCACGCCGAACACGCTCGACTCGATGAATTCGATCAGCCCTTCGAACATCTGCGCCTTGCTGGCGAAGTGGCGGTACAGAGCCGCCTCCGACACCGACAGTTTCGCGGCCAGCGCCGCGGTCGTGATCTTTTCGCCTTTCGGGTGTTCGAGCATGGCCGCCAGGGCCTGAAGGATTTGCAGTTTGCGCTGGCCCGGCTTGGTGCTTGCCATATGGTTTTCGGGTTCCCTGGATGTTGTTATGGACGGAGCCGGTGCAGTTGCCCGGGCAGCCGAAGCACGGATTTTACTTTGACATCGACGTAGCCGGGGCGTTTGACCATCTTCGGCAGAGGGGCCTTGCCGATCGGATCGCTGTAGCGCAGGTACTGCGTCACCCAGGCCGTGCGCAGGCCGAGCTGCTTGGCGTGCTTCAGGTTAACCAGCGTGTCCTCGACCAGCACGCAGCGCCGTGCCGCCAGCCCGTGGCGCCGCAGCAGCCGGCGCAGCATCAGCTTCGACGGCTTCGGCCGCAGGCGGCCGTGCACGTGCATGTCCTCGATCGCGATGTGGTGGGCGAAATGGCGCTGCAGGCCGAGGTGGCGCATCACGCCGGTCGAATAGGTGGTGGGCGCGTTGGTCAGCAGGATCTTGCGGCCGGGCAGGCGCCGCAGCAGTTTCGACAGGCCGCGCTCGAAGCGGATCAGTTCGTGCAGCGCACCCAGGTCGTGGGTCTCGCGCAGGAAGTCGGCGGCGTCGACCTGGTGGTGGCGGATCATGCCCAGCAGCGTGGCGCCGTATTTCTTCCAGTAGCCGATGCGCGCCGCGTTGACCGCCTCCTTGCCGGCCGGCGTGACGCCGTCGCCGAGCACGCGCGCGATATACGTGTTCATGTTGGCGCTGATCGCCGGGAAGATCGCATGCGAGGCATCGTGCAGCGTGTTGTCGAGGTCGAACAGCCAGACGGGGGCGGAGAGCTTGGACACCGGAGAGCCAGGGTAGTGGAGGGGAGCCGCGATTATATCGGGCGGACCGTGAAGGCTTGCGGATTCTGCGGCATGCCGCATGCGCTGGCGCAGGGCGTTACGGATGAGCCCGCTGATAATCAGAAGGCAGGCTTACCCGATTCGGATACTGCCTGGAAAGCGTTTATCGATGCCGGAGTGCCCCATGCACCGCCCTGTCCTTGCGATCCTGCTGGCCCTGTTCTGCCTGGCCACCCATGCCGCCGAGCGCGGCGCCCTGTTCAGCGCGACCCTGAACGGCCACACGATGCTGTTGTTCGGCACCCTGCACGTCGGCCAGCCCGACTTCTATCCGCTCGACGCGCGCATCGGCACGGCGCTGGAAGCGGCGTCCACGCTGGCGCTCGAGATCGATCCGGTCCAGGCGCGCGCCGATCTCGCGCAGGCGCTGCGCAGCCACGGCATGCTGGCGCAGGGGGAGGGCGGCTACGACGCCCTGCCGGCCGCGCAGAAGCGCCGCCTGGACGCGCTGGTACTGCAGGGCGGCCTCGATGCCGGCAAGGTGCTCGGCTATCAGCCGGTGCTGCTGGCGACTGTCCTGACGCTGGCCGAGACCACCAGGCTCGGCTACCGCAGCGAGTACGCGAGCGAAGCCTGGCTGGCGCGCACCGCGCGCCGCCATGGCGTGCGCGTGCTGGGGCTGGAAACCCTGGCCGGCCAGCTGGCGCTGCTCGACCGGCTGGACCTGCCGGCGCGCTGGCGTTATCTCGACGAGACCATGGCCGCCATCGAATCCGGCACCCAGCGCCGCGACACGCGCGCCATGGTGCAGGCCTGGAGCACGGCCGACCGCGACGCGCTGGAGGCGATCGCGGCGCGTGTCGAGGCCGACGGGAGCGTGTCGGGACGCTTCGTGCATGCGGTGCTGTTAAAGGAGCGTAACGGCGCGCTGGCCGGCAAGCTGCTGCGGTTGCTGCAGGAAGAAGAGAACACGGTGGCCGCGATCGGGGTGCTGCATCTGCTGGGGACAGGTAGTGTGCCTTTGCTGTTGCAAGCACATGGCGTCACGGTCGAACGGATCTACTGAAGCGAAGATAAATTAAAGCACCGATAAAAAAAATGCCTTCCCGAAGGAAGGCATTTTTTCGAATCTGGCGGAGCGGACGGGGCTCGCCCACGTTCCGCGGGCCGCGGAATCGCTTGCAAGCGATTCCCTTCGAGCCCGAAACCGGATCTCCCGCAGGGGAGATCCTCCTGTAGCGTAAAAGAAAAAAGGTCTCCGCAAGCGGAGACCTTTTTCTATAGCTTTTACTGCATATTCTGGCGGAGCGGACGGGGCTCGAACCCGCGACCCCCGGCGTGACAGGCCGGTATTCTAACCAACTGAACTACCGCTCCAGACTGGTGCCCTTGACGTGGATTGAACACGTGGCCTCTCCCTTACCAAGGGAGTGCTCTACCACTGAGCTACAAGGGCATTCACATCTTGCTGCGACATTTCGTCGCCACAAAATTTCAGTGCGAGCGGATCATAGTGCCAAAAGCCTGTTCGGTCAAGACTTCCAGCAATAAAGAGTGCTCGATACGGCCGTCGATGATGTGCACCGTATTGACGCCGGACTTGGCGGCATCGAGTGCCGACGAGATTTTCGGCAGCATGCCGCCGGAAATCGTACCGTCCGCGAACATCTCGTCGATCTCGCGTGCCGACAGGTCGGTGACCAGGTTGCCCTGCTTGTCCTGCACGCCGGCGATGTTGGTCATCATGATCAGCTTTTCGGCTTTCAGGATTTCCGCGATCTTGCCGGCGACGACGTCGGCGTTGATGTTGTAGGCCTGGCCGTCCTGGCCGAAGCCGATCGGCGAGATGATCGGGATGAAGGCGTCGTCCTGCAGGGCTTTCACCACCGCCGGATTGATCGCTTCGATTTCGCCGACGAAGCCGATGTCGAGGAATTCGCCCGGATGTTCCTTGTCCGGCATCGACATCTTGCGAGCGCGGATCAGGCCGCCGTCCTTGCCGGTCAGGCCGACCGCCTGGCCACCGTAGTGGTTGATCAGCATGACGATGTCCTGCTGGACTTCGCCGCCCAGCACCCACTCGACCACTTCCATGGTCTCTTCGTCGGTGATGCGCATGCCTTGCACGAAGGTGCCCTGCTTGCCGATCTTTTTCAGTGCGTTGTCGATCTGCGGACCGCCACCGTGCACTACTACCGGGTTCATGCCGACCAGCTTGAGCAGGATGACGTCGCGCGCGAAGCCGTGCTTCAGGCGCTCGTCGGTCATCGCATTGCCGCCGTATTTGATGACGATGGTTTTACCGTGGAAATTACGGATATAGGGAAGTGCTTCGGCCAGGATCTGCGCCTTGATCTGCGGCGAGACCGCAGTCAGGTCATTGTTCTGGTCGTCGCCCAAGGTAGACAGCGTAGCGTTCATGGGGGGTCCAAAAAGAATTTGCGAGATTTTACAGGCAACATGCCATCGCAGTGGGCATTATAGAGACTTCATGTTGTATTTTCCCGGCGCGCCGATTAAGGTTAGGCCGATATGACTTCTCCACAGCCCCGTTCCACTTCTCCGCGCGAGGCCGCATGAGCACCTGCACCCGCTGCGGCGCTCCGTTTAGTTGTGCGATGGCCGATGGCGGCGACGGCCCGTGCTGGTGCGCAGCCTTGCCACCGGTGGTACCGGTGCCGGCCGCTGCCGGCGCGGAGATACCCGCCGCCGGGTGCTGGTGTCCCGCCTGTTTGCGACAGCATATCGCGCAATCGGCGACGGTGGCGCCTGCCACGGCCGGGTCCGGGGAATCGCGGCCCCAACGCACCGGCTAACGCGCGGTGCGGAAGAAGCGCAGCATCGCCAGGCTGGCGCTCGGCCCCTTGCCGTCGGTATAGCTGCCGCGCGCGTCGCCGCCCGACCAGGCATGGCCGGAGCCGTGCACCACCCAGTGTTCCGCATGGACGCTGCCGTCGGGACGGCGGTGCAGGGTGCGCGTGTAGGCATGGCCGTCCGGCACCTGGCCCGGTTCGACTTCCACCGCCTCGGCCGGATGGCGCCGGCGCCGCCCGATCAGTTCTTCGCCATTGACCGGGTGCACGGTGGTGTCCTTGTCGCCATGGAACACGATGATGGGCAGCGAACGGCCGGGCGCGTGTTGCTTCCGGAAATCCCCCTTCATTGCCGCCACCGCCGAGGGCAGGTCGTCGGCCGCGGCGAACGGCAGGCCGGAATGCACGCCCACCGCCGCGTACAGGTCAGGATACTGGGTGCCCATGATGGCCGCCATCGCGCCGCCCGCCGACAACCCGGCCACGTACACCTGCTTCGGGTCGATCACGTAGCGCGCCATGATCTCTTCGGTGATGCCGGCGATGATCGACGGTTCGCCCTGGCCGTGGCGCTGGTCGACCGCATTGAACCAGTTCCAGCAGCGCGACGCGTTGGCCTGCTGCGACTGGGCCGGATACGCGACCAGGCAACCGTATTCTTCGGCCAGCGCGTTCATGCCGGTGCCGAGCGCGAAGTCGTCCGGATTCTGGGTGCAGCCGTGCAGCATCATCAGCAGCGGCGCGGGCGCGCCTTCGTAGCTGCCCGGCACGTACAGCTTGTAGTGGCGGGTACCGGCGTCGTTGGTGTACGAAGCGTCGATCACATGGCCGGGCAGCCCGATCGCGGCGACGCCGGCCGCCGGCGGCCGCACGTTGAAAGGGTTGCCGCCGGACTGGCCGACGCGGCTGAGGCCGGCCAGCGTGTCCGAGAACGGGTCGTAGCTGGCCTGGTTCGATGCCGCCGCATGCTCTTGCTCTTGCTCTTGCTCTTGCTCTTTCTCTTGCTCGTGCCCGTGCTGGTGCGCGGGCCGGGCCGCCGGGTGCAGTGCGCTGGCGGTCTTGATCGATTCGTCGAGGACGCTGCGCGCCACCGACGGCCCGCGCCGGAACAGCGAGCGGGTGGCGGCGCGCATCTGCGCCAGCAGGGTATGGTTGAGCGTCATGGGCACTCCTTGTGTGGTGCGCCGGCAATGTTGCCGGATGTGCCATTGGGTGGGTGAGGCTTCAGTCTTTGTCGTCAAGCTTGCGTCAGCCTTACAAAGTGTATGCGCGACGCGACGCGCCGCGACGCACAAACGCCAGCCGGATGCGGTACGCTGCGCCCATGCAACCCGAAGACCAGACCCCCGTTCCCTCTCCCTGCATCAGCCTGTGCAAGATGTCGCCCGACACCGGCCTGTGCGAAGGCTGCCTGCGCACCATCGACGAGATCATCGCCTGGAGCAGCGCCGACGACGATTTCAAGCGCGGCGTGTGGGCCGAGATCCGGCGCCGCGAGCAGCAGATTCCGTTCGACGAATGATTTAGAGTCGGAAATCTAGCACGGTCGTTCTTTTCTGCGCCATAATCGCCGGGCTGTTTCGATCAACGCTTCCACCTGCGAGAGACCCCCATGGCGCTGCCCACCGTCCTGCAAGACCTGTCCTTACCCGTCATCGCCTCGCCGATGTTCATCGCCAGCGGTCCCGCGCTGGTGGCCGCGCAGTGCAAGGCCGGCATCGTCGGCTCCTTCCCGGCGCTGAACGCGCGTCCCGCCGAGCAGCTGGACGTGTGGCTGACCGATCTGCAGAACGAACTGAAGGCGTACCAGGACGCCCATCCCGGTAAAAAAGTCGGCCCGATCGCGGTCAACCAGATCGTGCACCAGTCGAACGACCGCCTGGCGCACGACGTCGAGGTGTGCGTGAAGCACCAGGTGCCGATCATCATCTCCTCGCTGCGCGCGCCGCCGCCCGAGATGATGGACGCGGTGCACAGCTACGGCGGCATCGTGCTGCACGACGTGATCTCGATCCGCCACGCCGAAAAGGCGCTGGAGGCGGGCGTGGACGGCCTGATCCTGGTGGCGGCCGGCGCCGGCGGCCATGCGGGCGCGCTGTCGCCGTTCGCGCTGGTGGGCGAGGTGCGCAAGTTCTTCGACGGCCCGATCGCTCTGTCCGGCGCGATCGCCACCGGCGACGCCATCCTCGCGGCCCAGGCGATGGGCGCCGACTTCGCCTACATCGGCTCGCGCTGGCTGGCCACGCAGGAATCCAACGTCAGCGATGCCTACCGCGACGCGATCGTCGATTCCAGCGCGGCCGACGTGATCTACACGAACCTGTTCACGGGCGTGCACGGCAACTACCTCAAGAAATCGATCGTGGCGGCCGGGCTGGATCCGGACAACCTGCCGGTGTCGGACAAGAGCAAGATGAGTTTCGGGTCCGGCAGCGCCAAGGCCTGGCGCGACATCTGGGGCGCAGGGCAGGGCGTGGGGCTGATGGAGGACGTGCCGACCGTGGCGCAGATGGTGGAACGCCTGACGGCGCAGTACCAGGCGGCGCGGGCGCGCCTGGGTTTGCGTGCCTGATCAGGTACGTCGATCACGTACTTCAAAATACCGTCATTCCCGCTTTCGCGGGAATGACGTTGATGAAGCAAGAAGGAAGCTTATTCAGTGGCTTCGGCCCCGGTAGCTTCCACCTTCTTGTCCGAATCCTTGATCACCCACAAGCCCGGCAAATTGCGCCAGTACCCGTGCGCATCCATGCCGAAGCCCACCACGAAGCGGTTCGGAATGGTCAAGCCGACGATATCGGCCTGCACCGGCTTGGTCTTGCCGAGGTCCTTGTCGGCGAACACGGCCAGGATCACTTCGGCCGCGCCCATGTCGAGCAGGCGCTGCTTCACGTGGGCCAGGGTTTCGCCCTCGTCGAGGATGTCGTCGACCACGATGATGATGCGGCCGGCCACGTTCTGGCGCGGGATCACCTTCCACACCACTTCGCCGCCCTTGTCGAGGTCGCCGTAGCGGGTCACGTGGATGTAGTCGAATTCGAGCGGGAAGCTCAGCTGGGGCAGCAGGTTGCCGGTGAAGACCACCGCACCGCCCATCACGCCCAGGACCAGCGGGAAGGCGCCGGTCTCGTCGTTGTCGAATCGCTGGTTGAGCACCGCGGCCACATTGCTGACGGCGGCGTTGACCTTGTCCGCGCTGACCAGTTCTTCGGCATTCGCCATCAGTTCGCGCGCGCGGGTGTAATGAAAATCTTGCATGGTCTGTCTGAGTGAAAAGGTACGGAGGGATTATCCGCCAGAATGACGGGAACCGCGTTCCGCTTCGAGGCGCGTATCATAGGGCCTGGGAATATCATTTGAACAGCACGTTTTTTTGCCGCCTTTGACACCTATGCCAGCCAACGACACCACCACCCTGCGCGCCGACCGTCTCGCCCGATTGCGCGCCGCGATGGCGCGCCACCAGGTCGATGCCTTCATCGTCCCTTCCGCCGACCCGCACCTGTCCGAATACCTGCCCGGCCGCTGGCAGGGCCGCGAATGGCTGTCCGGCTTCACCGGCTCGGTCGGCACCTTCATCGCCACCGCCAATTTTGCCGGGGTCTGGACCGATGGCCGCTACTACACCCAGGCCGAGAACGAACTGGCCGGCACCGAGATCCGGCTGATGAAGATCCCGTCCGGCGCCAGCCTGCTGCACATCGACTGGCTGGCCGAGAACCTGGAAGCCGGCCAGACGGTGGCGGTCGACGCCCGCGTGCTGGGCCTGGCCGTGGCGCGCCTGCTGGGCGACGCGCTGGGCGCGCGCGGCATCCAATTGCGCACCGACCTCGATCTGCTGGACGCCATCTGGGAAGACCGTCCCGGCCTGCCGCCGGCACCGGTGTTCGAGCACGAAGCGCCGTACGCGACGCTCGAGCGTGCCGACAAACTGCACGCCGTGCGCAACGCGATGGCCAAACTGGGCGCCCAGGTGCACTTCATCTCGACCCTGGACGACATCGCCTATCTGTTCAACCTGCGCGGCGCCGACGTCAGCTTCAACCCGGTGTTCCTGGCGCATGCGCTGGTGGAATCGAGCCGTGCCACGCTGTTCGTCGCCGACGGCAAGATTCCGGACGCGCTGCGCGAGCGCCTCGAACGCGACGGCGTGCGCGTCGCGCCCTACGACGATGCGGTCAAGGCGCTGGCCGCGATCGACGCCGGGTCCGCGCTCCTGATCGATCCGCGCCGCGTCACCGCCGGCATGCGCGCCGCGGTGCCGCAGGGCGTGCGCGTGGTGGAAGCGATCAACCCGACCACCTACGCCAAATCGCGCAAGCTGCCGGCCGAAGTCGACCACGTGCGCGACACCATGGAGCAGGACGGCGCCGCGCTGTGCGAATTCTTCGCCTGGCTCGAAGCGACGCTGGCCGATCCCGAGCGCGCCGCGCTGACCGAACTGACGGTCGACGAACGGATCACCGCCGCACGCGCGCGCCGCCGCGGCTTCGTCAGCCCCAGCTTCGGCACCATCGCCGGCTTCAACGCCAACGGCGCCATCATGCATTACCGCGCCAGCGCGGCATCGCACGCGACCATCGAAGGCGACGGCCTGCTCCTGATCGATTCCGGCGGCCAGTACCTGGGCGGCACCACCGACATCACGCGCGTGGTCCCGGTCGGCACCCCGTCCGCCGCGCAGAAGCGCGACTTCACGCTGGTGCTGAAGGGGATGATCGGGTTGAGCGTGGCGCGCTTCCCGCGCGGCACCAAGGGGCCGATGCTGGATGCGCTGGCGCGCGCCCCGATCTGGGCCGCCGGCATCGATTATGGCCACGGCACCGGCCACGGCGTCGGCTACTTCCTGAACGTGCACGAAGGCCCGCAGGTGATCTCGCCGACCGCGCTGCCGGAGCCGCACACGGCGCTGGAGCCGGGCATGATCACCTCCAACGAGCCGGGCATCTACCGCCCCGGCCAGTGGGGCATCCGCATCGAGAACCTGGTGCTGACCGAGACCGTGGCGGACGGCGAGTTCGGCGAATTCCTCGGCTTCGAGACGCTGACCCTGTGCCCGATCGACACCCGCTGCATCGACATCAGCCTGATGCGCGGCGACGAGGTGGCCTGGCTGAACGACTACCACCGCACGGTGCGCGGACGCCTGCTGCCGCACGTGGACGGGGCCGCGCGCGACTGGCTCGAACTGCGTACCCGGGAGATCTGACATGGCCAGTTCCCGCTCCACCCGCGCCAGCGCCGCCGTCGACCGCCTGAAACGGCGCAGCGGCATCACCTCGTACTCGATGGCGCGTACCGGCGACGGCCTGTTCTTCCTGTCCGAAAAGCCGGGTGCGCCGCCGCTGTGCGCACCGCTCGAGATGGACGACTTCGTCGCCTTCGTGAACGGCCTGGGGCCGCAGGAAGTCAAGCGCGTCAGCAAGAACGACATCGAGTTCGAGAAGCAGCTGGTCAGGAAGAAGCCTTGAACGGCAGCGCCGCCACGGCCGATTCCGCGCTCTCGATGGCGGCGCTGATCGCGGCCTACTGGTCGCCGAGCGAACTGGCGACCAACGGCCTGATCCTGATGAACCTGGCCGGGGCGCTGCTGCTCGGCCTGATGGTCGGCTACGAGCGCTCGTACCACGGCCGCGCTGCCGGCATGCGCACCTATGGCCTGGTGTGCATGGCGTCGGCCGGATTGACCATCATCGCCGGCTACCCGAACTACTGGTACGGCGGGCATGGCGCGGCGGCGGCACTGGTCGATCCGACCCGCGTGATCCAGGGCGTGGTGACCGGCATCGGCTTCCTCGGCGCCGGCGTGATCATGCGCTCCGGCTTCACCATCAGCGGCCTGACCACGGCGGCGTCGATCTGGGCCTCGTCGGTCATCGGCATCATGGTCGGTGTCGGCTTTTACCTGGCGGCGATGGGCCTGGCCTTCTTCTCGGCCATGATCATGATCTACCTGAACCGCGCGGTCGGCATGCTGCCTTCGCGCCGCGCAGTGGCGGTAACGCTGCGCTTCAAGCCCGGCGTGCGGCCCGAGGAAGACATCCTGCGCAAGGCAGCGCTCGAACGCGGCTACGAAATCGCCGGCAACTCGCTCACCATCGGCAGCGAAAAGAACTGCCAGGAATGGCGCTTCGTCGCGCTGGCGCTGGCCGGCCAGCCGGGCGCGCCGCTGTCGTCGCTGGCCGGCGAACTGGCGGGCGTGGACGGCGTGGACGGCTTTTCGCTGTCGCATGCCCGCAATTAATTTACGACAGGACAGTCACGACAGGACAGCATGACCCACCAAGACGTACTCGATTTCTGGTTCGGCGCACCAGGCAGCGCCATGCACGGCCAGCCGCGCCGCGAATGGTTCGTCAAGAACGACGCCTTCGACGCCACGATCCGCGAACGCTTCGGTGCCACCATCGACGCCGCCATCGCCGGCGGCCTGCGCGAATGGGACGCCGCCGGCCCGCAAGGTGTGCTGGCGCGCCTGCTGGTGCTCGACCAGTTCACCCGCAACGCCTATCGCAACACCCCGCAATCCTTCGCCGGCGACGCGCTGGCGCTGGCGGCGGCGCAGCAACTGGTGGACAGCGGCGCCGAGCGCGCGCTTCCTGCGCTGCAGCGCGCCTTCGTCTACATGCCGTTCGAGCATGCCGAGGACGCCTACATGCAGGAGCGCGCGGTCGAGCTGTTCTCGGTGCTGGCCGCCGAACAGCCGGGCTTCGACGAGATGCTCGACTACGCGCACCGCCACCGCGGCGTGATCGCGCGCTTCGGGCGCTTCCCGCACCGCAATGCCATCCTCGGCCGCGCGTCGACGCCGGAAGAAACCGCCTTCCTGCAGCAGCCGGGTTCGAGGTTTTAAAGTGGCGGCGCTCCCTACGCTGAATCTGGTCGGCGCCGGCCATGTCGGCCGCACGCTCGGGCGCGTGTTCACCGCGCGCGGCATCTTCGCCGTGCAGGACGTGCTGACCCGGTCCCAGGCCGGCGCCCAGGCGGCGGTCGGCTTCATCGGCGCCGGCCATGCGGTCGATGCGGTCGGCTGGATGCGTCCGGCCGACGTGTGGATGCTGGCGGTGTCGGACGACCGTATCGCGGAGCTCGCGGCGGCGCTGGCCGCGTCGCAGGATGTGCGCGGCGCGCTGGTGTTCCACTGCAGCGGCGCCAAGGCCTCCGATGAACTGGCGCCGCTGCGCGCGGCCGGTGCCCTGGTCGCCAGCGTGCATCCGGTGCGCAGCTTTGCCGACCCGGCCGGCGTGGCCTCCAGCTTCGACGGCACCTGGTGCGGCGTCGAGGGCGATGCGCAGGCGCTGGCGCGGCTGGTGCCGGCCTTCGAGGCGGCCGGGGCGCGCATCGTGCCGATCGACGCCGCCGCCAAGACCGTGTACCACGCGGCCGCGGTATTCGCGTCGAACTACCTGACCACGGTGCTGGACGCCGCGCTGCGCGCCTACCAGGCGGCCGGCATCCCGGAACAGGTGGCGCGCCAGCTGGCGGCGCCGCTGGCCGGCGAGACCCTGGCCAACGTGCTGCGCCTGGGCGCCGCGCAGGCGCTGTCCGGCCCGATCGCGCGCGGCGATGCGGCCACGGTGGCGCGCCAGCAGGCCGCGGTGGATGCCTGGGATGGCGCCACCGGCCGCCTGTACGCGGCGCTGGCGGATGCTACCCGCGACCTCGCCGCGCGCAAGCAGTGATGTTCATGTATCCACAACAAAGAGAACTTCCAAAATGCAACTAACCGAATGGGCAATGCTGGCCGTCCTTGGCGTCTACTTCTGGACTGGCGTGATGGCCGGCTGGGCGCGCGCCAGATACAAGGTGCCGGCACCGTCGATGGAAGGGCCGCTGCCGTTCCAGAGCGCCCAGCGCGTACAGGCGAACACGCTCGAGCAGCTGCCGCTGGTGCTGGTGCCGCTGTGGCTGTGCGGCCATCACTTCAGCGACGGCTGGGCCGCCGCCGGCGGCTTGCTGTGGTGCCTGGGACGCATCCTGTATGCGCTCGGCTATTACCGCGATCCGGCCAAGCGCGAAGCCGGTTTCATCGTCGGCATGCTGGCGTGCGGCGCACTGGTCGCGGGCAGTGCCGTTGGTTTGCTGTTGCACTAGAGCAAAATAAGTTGTGCGAAGCGTCGACAAAGCCCGTCCCATCACATAAGCTTGTTGCCTCAGTTCAACTGACGCAATCAACCCATGCCACGCGGCCACCGTAGCCGCCTGGCGGACGAGGAGAACGGCATGCTGTTTTTGAAGAGTACCAGTGTCACCAAGGCACCCGGGATCTATGAAGTCGACGTCGCGGCCAAGCCGCCCGGTAAAACCTTCGGGATCTTCATGGCGACCGACCCCGACAATCCGCCGAATGCGGTGCTGGCCGCGCTGTCCGAGCTGGGTTTCGAGAACACCTACCAGCAGAACTATGTTCACAAGGATAAAGGCAAGGTGCTCGACCTGCATTTCCAGAAGAACGGCACCGACTTGTTCAACGGCTGGAAGGCCGACGAATGCACGAAAAACCTGGCGGCCATCGATGGGTTGTTCGGGAACGTCGGCATCACGGTGACGCCGCGCGTCATGAGCCTGGCCGAAGCCTACGCCTGAGCGGCTGCGTCACCTTGGCGCACCGCTAAGTGCGCACCTCCACGTGATATAAAGCCCACGGGCAGGCGGCGAAGCGCTGCGCCAGCGGCAGCGCCGCCATCTGCGGGACCCGGTCGGCATCGTACACGGCCCACAACGGTCCCAATCCTCCCAGCGGCATCGGGTTGCCATCGAGATGGGTGGCGACGATGACGCGCCGCGTGCGCGCCTGCAAGCCGCTCAGCTCGACGTTGTAGCCATCCACCGCGCGCAATACCAGGGTCGTGTTGTCGCCGACCCGGGCGCCGGCCTGGGCCAGTACGTCCAGCAGCAGCGGCCCGCGCAGCTGGTGCGCCCTGGCGTCGTATTCCAGCGTCGGCCGGATGGTCTGCGGCGCCAGTTGCATCAACGCCGCGTGATCGAAGGTCCAGGCCTTGCTGAAACGCAGCCCCTGCTTGTGCATCATCTGGTCGAGCGCCGGGTCGAAGGGACCGCGGTTGCTGCGGGCGATGGCGCCGGTGACGGTCAATAAAGCCGGGCCGCGTAGAGCCGGGCCGCGCAAGGCCGGGCCGGGTTGGGCTGTTGCCGCTGCCCGCACCGCGATCGGCAGGGTGGCGGCGACGGCAGCCGTGCCCAGAAATCCACGTTTGTTCATGAGAAAATACGAGTCGATGGGATGGCCCATCTTAGCTCCGATATTGTCAGCATGGATTTATTCTCCGACGACGCCAGCCTGGTGCCGATCCCGATCGAAGACGGCGAACTGGCGATGCTGGCGCACATGCCGCTGCCAGGCGGCACCGATGCCGTGTTGCGCCAGCTGATCGATGACACGCCCTGGCGCGCCGACACCATCGTCGTCTACGGCAAGCGCTACCTGCAGCCGCGCCTGACCGCCTGGTACGGCGAAGCCAGCTATACCTATTCGGGCCTGACCCTGGTACCGGCGCCAATGACGCCGCTGCTGGCGCAGCTGCGCGCCACGGTGGAAGCGTTGACGGGGCACCGCTACAACAGCGTGCTGCTGAATTATTACCGCGACGGCCAGGACAGCATGGGCATGCACAGCGACGACGAGCCGGAACTCGGCCCGGCGCCGGCAATTGCTTCGCTCAGCCTGGGGGCGACGCGCACCTTCATCCTGCGCCACAAGACGAGCGGACGCACGCTCCGGCTCGACCTGCCGGATGGCAGCCTGCTGCTGATGTCTGGTGCACTGCAGACACACTGGTTGCATGGCATAAACAAGACGACCAAATCGATGAATCCGCGCGTCAATCTAACTTTCCGTTACGTCGTCTAAATTTTGTTCAATCCGCTGCAATATCCTGGAAAACCCTACTGAACGATGGGTCATTTAGTTACAAGTTATTACAGTTCTTACGTAATGCCTACGGACTTAACCGATTCATGGTGCTATCTTGACTACATCGCGATTCACTTCTGAATTGCGAACCAGTCAAACAGAACTAAGGAATCGCAAATGAAAAAGCTCATCGTTGCACTGATCGCCGGCGCCGCTGCCATGTCCGCAGCCCAGGCCCAGACCACCACCACCCCTGGCCACGCCTACCTGGGCGTCGGCGTTGCGACCGCCGACCATGAAGACGGCAACGGCTTCGACAGCGACGGCTACAAGGCGTCGGGCAAGATCTTCGGTGGCTACGACTTCAACCAGAACTGGGGCGTCGAAGCCGGTTACACCGACTTCCGCAAGGCCGACGTGAACACCGCGACCGCGCGCGGCGAAACCAAGGGCTATGGCTACTACGTCGCTGCCAAGGCAACCGCACCGATCAACGAAAAGTTCGACGTGTACGGCAAGCTGGGCCTGCAGAACAGCCAGCGTGAGCTGAGCATCGCGGGCCTGACCACCAAGGACCACGCCACCGACGCCTATGGCGCAGTGGGCGTGCAGTACAAGATCAACCAGCAGGTTGGCCTGGTTGCCGAATACGAGCGCTACGGCAAGAGCAAGGACTTCGGCGCCAGCGCCAACGTCCTGACCGTGGGTGCACGCTACAGCTTCTGATGCCGGCACCGGCATGATGTAAAAATAAGGGACCCGCGGGTCCCTTTTTTATTGCGCCCGGCGGTCAGCGCAGCGGTTGCGGATACGGCAGCGCCGGCACGCCGGAACGCATCCAGGGCGGCGGCGGCAGCGGCGCTTCGGGTGGCTTGAAACCGGAAGCGACGAAGCGGTGTACCGACGACCACGGCCACTCGGCGGCATGCTGGCACAAGCCGTGGCGTACCGGGTTACCGTGCAGGTAATCGATCAGCGCCGTGTACTCGTCGTCGTCGGCAATGCGATGGTCGTGGTAATGGCGTTCCCAGATCGCTTCTCCGCTGCCGGCCACGCGCAAGCCCGGCAGGCAGGCCTTGTTCAGGGCTTTCGAAAACGCGATCTTGACCGCACGCCAGCGCATGGCGCAATCGTGGTCGCCCGGGGGCAGGGTCCAGATCGTGTGGGCATGGCTGGGAAGGACCACCCAGGCATCGACGTGGAAGGGCTTGCGGCTGCGTGCCTGGCGCATGGCTTCGCCGAATGCCGAGAAATGGTCAGTCAGCAAGGTGCTGTTGCGGTCCAACAAGCGCACCGTGAAGAAGAACGTCCCGCCGGGGACGCGGTTATCGCGGTAATGTGTCATGAACCTAGTCTGCCAAGCGGCGTAGGCACTGCTATTCGATCTGGCGCAAACGCGCGCGGGCTTGAACAATCTCAACGACGACCGATTCTACACATGCCTTTGTATAAGGCCGATTCATTTCCGCGCGAAAATTTATGCGCCGTTGCCGGGCATATCGCAGAATTTGGCAACAAAAAACCCCAAGCGCCGGAGACCGGGACCTGGGGTTTTTTTGATAAATGCTGCAACGACGCCACAGTATTGTGGCGCCGGTACGACTTACGACGACAGCGGCTTGTAGCGAATACGCTTCGGCTTGGCGCCTTCTTCGCCCAGGCGTTTCTTCTTGTCGGCTTCGTATTCCTGGTAGTTACCGTCGAAGAAAGTGACTTGCGAGTTGCCTTCGAAGGCCAGGATGTGGGTCGCGATGCGGTCCAGGAACCAGCGGTCGTGCGAGATCACCATCACGCTGCCGGCGAATTCCAGCAGCGCGTCTTCCAGCGCGCGCAGGGTTTCGACGTCGAGGTCGTTCGACGGTTCGTCCAGCAGCAGGACGTTGCCGCCCTGCAGCAGGGTTTTCGCCAGGTGCAGACGGCCACGTTCGCCGCCCGACAGGTTACCCACCACCTTTTGCTGGTCGCCGCCCTTGAAGTTGAAGCGGCCGAGATAGGCGCGCGACGGCATCTCGAAGCGGCCCACGCTCAGCATGTCGGCACCGCCGGTGACGTCTTCGAACACGGTCTTGGTGTTGCTCAGATCTTCGCGGGTCTGGGCGACCAGCGACACTTTCGCGGTCTGGCCGATCTTGACTTCGCCGCTGTCCGGCTGCTCGAGGCCGGCGATCATCTTGAACAGGGTCGACTTACCGGCACCGTTGGGGCCGATGATGCCGACGATCGCGCCCGGCGGAATCGTGAACGAGACGTTGTCGATCAGCAGACGGTCGCCGAAGGCTTTACTCACGTTCTTGAATTCGATGACTTCGTTGCCCAGGCGTTCCGCGACCGGGATGAAGATTTCCTGGGTCTCGTTGCGTTTCTGGTATTCGTATTCGCTCAGTTCGTTGAAGCGGGCCAGGCGCGCCTTCGACTTGGCTTGTCGCGCCTTCGGGTTCTGGCGTGCCCACTCGAGTTCCTTGGCCAGCGCCTTCTGGCGTGCCGATTCGGTCGCTTCTTCCTGTTTCAGACGGGCCTGCTTCTGGTCCAGCCAGGACGAATAATTGCCTTTCCACGGGATGCCCGAGCCGCGGTCCAGTTCCAGGATCCATTCGGCGGCGTTGTCGAGGAAGTAGCGGTCGTGGGTGATGCCGACCACGGTGCCCGGGAAGCGCAGCAGGAACTGCTCCAGCCACTCGACCGATTCGGCGTCCAGGTGGTTGGTCGGCTCGTCCAGCAACAGCATGTCGGGCTTGCTCAGCAGCAGCTTGCACAGCGCCACGCGGCGCTTCTCGCCGCCGGACAGCACGCCGATCTTGGCGTCCCACGGCGGCAGGCGCAGCGCGTCGGCGGCCATTTCCAGCTGCAGGTTCAGGTTGCCGCCGTCGGAAGCGGCGATGATCGATTCCAGGCGCTCCTGCTCTTTCGCCAGCGCGTCGAAATCGGCGTCTTCTTCGGCATAGGCGGCGTACACGGCTTCCAGCTTGGCCTGCGCCTCGAAGGCTTCGCCCAGACCGCTTTCCACTTCCTGGCGCACGGTCTTTTCCGGATCCAGCTGCGGTTCCTGCGGCAGGTAGCCGATGTTCAGGCCCGGCATCGGACGCGCTTCGCCCTGGATGTCGGTGTCGATGCCGGCCATGATCTTCAGCAGCGTCGATTTACCGGAGCCGTTCAGGCCCAGCACGCCGATCTTCGCGCCCGGAAAGAAGGACAGCGAAATATCCTTGAGGATCTGCCGTTTCGGTGGGACGATCTTGCCCACGCGGTTCATGGTGTAGACGTAATTGGCCATGTGATGAGTGATTCGATGTGAAATAAGGACGACAGGATACTGTAAAAATTCGGGGTCAGAGCACAATGTTTGCGCCTGCACGCCGCCGCTTCCCTCTGCAAAGCAGTGCGAACAAGCCAGGCATTGTGCTCTGACCCCAAAGTGGGAGTGATATTCGTCAAACCGGGGTTAGAGCCCGATTTTAGGAAATTGCCCAAAATCGGGCTCTGACCCCGGTTTGTTGCCGATCAAGCCTCGGCCGGTGCCGGGCGGCGCAGCAGGCCCTCGGCGGCAAACAAGGCCAGGGCCAGCCAGATCAGCGCGAAGCCGACCAGGCGGTCCGGTGTAAAAGCTTCGTGGAACATCCAGACGCCGAGCATGAATTGCAGCGTCGGCGTCATGTACTGCAGCAGGCCCAGCACCGACAGCGGAATCCGGCGCGCGCCCGAGGCGAACAGCAGCAGCGGGATCGCGGTGATCGGACCGGCGGCGGCCAGCAGCAGGCGCGTGGCGCCGGACTCGGTGTTGAGGAAGGCGTTCTGGCCGTGCGCGGTCAGCCAGATCACGTAGCCGGCCGCCAGCGGGAACAGCACCATGGTCTCGAACGACAGGCCCTCCAGTGCGCCCAGCGCCGCGGTCTTGCGCAGCAGGCCGTAGCCGCCGAAGGACGCGGCCAGTGCCAGCGCGATCCAGGGCACGGTACCGGACTGCCAGGTCAGCCAGGCGACGCCGAGCGCCGCCACCGCGATCGCCATCCACTGCGCGCGGCGCAGGCGTTCCTTCAGCAGCAGGTAACCGAGCATGATGTTGACCAGCGGATTGATGAAGTAGCCGAGGCTGGCCTCGATCACGTGGCCGTTGTTGACGGCCCAGATGTAGATCAGCCAGTTGATGCTGAGCAGCACCGCCGATGCCGTGAAACTGGCGAACACCCGCGGTTGGCGCACGATGGCCAGCCAGGCCCACTGGCGGCGCACCAGCAGCACGACCAGCAGGAACAGCAGCGACCACAGCATGCGGTGCGCCAGGATCTGCAGCGGCGGCACTTCGTCGATGGCGTGGAAATACAGCGGAAACAGGCCCCAGCACAGGAAGGCGAGGGCAGCGGACAGGATGCCGGTGCGCATGGAATGATAAAAAGATCAACGGGCCGACATTATCTCCGAAGCGGCGCCGGCCTGCTGAGGACCATATTCACGGTCCGGGAAGCAAGTTAGGCGCGCGCCCAGCCTGCGCCGGATCGGGCAGACTGATAACGTAGTGTAACTTGAACAAAAACTTTGCGAAAATAGTTCGCTTGCCGGAAAGCCCAGCTTGTCTTTCCTTGTCTATTATTCTATTGTGCATCGCACCAGAACAACCAAGGTGAAAACTTGACGTCGCAACACAATAAAAGCAGCCTGGCGGCGCTGACACTGGCGGCAGTCGGTATCGTCTACGGCGACATCGGCACCAGTCCCCTGTACACGCTGAAAACGATCTTCGATCCCACCCACGGGCTGCCGCTGAACACGCCGAACCTGCTGGGCATCGTCTCGCTGATCTTCTGGGGCCTGACGCTTATCGTCTCGTTGAAATACGTGACCCTGGTGCTGCGCGCCGACAACCGCGGCGAGGGCGGCGTGATGGCGCTGATGGCGCTGGCCATGAATTCCGTCACGCGCCACTCGCGCTGGCACTACGTGCTGATGGTGATCGGCGTGTTCGGCGCCACCATGTTCTACGGCGACAGCGTGATCACGCCGGCGATCTCGGTGCTGGGCGCGATCGAGGGCCTGGAAGTGGCCACGCCGGGCCTGGAAAAATACGTGGTGCCGCTGACCATCGTGGTGCTGGTGGCGCTGTACAGCGTGCAGCGCCACGGCACCGCCGGCATCGGCCGCTTCTTCGGCCCGGTCATGATCGTGTGGTTCATCGTGCTGGCGGTGATGGGCATCATCAACATCGTGCAGGCGCCGGTGATCCTGCATGCGCTGAACCCGTGGCATGCGATCGAATTCATGCTGCGCAACCGTTTCATCGCCTTCGTCGCACTGGGCGCGGTGGTGCTGGCCTTCACCGGCGCCGAAGCGCTGTACGCCGACATGGGCCACTTCGGCAAGAAGCCGATCCGCTTCGCCTGGTTCCTGATCGTGTTCCCGGCGCTGGCGCTGAACTACCTGGGGCAGGGCGGGCTCCTGATCACGCACCCGGAAACCATCGACAACCCGTTCTTCCACCAGCTCGACAGCTGGAGCGTGCTGCCGCTGGTGCTGCTGTCGACCATGGCCACCGTGATCGCCTCGCAGGCGACCATCTCCGGCACCTTCTCGATGACCAAGCAGGCGATCTCGCTCGGGCTGCTGCCGCGCATGCGCGTGATGCACACGTCCGAGAGCGAAATCGGCCAGATCTACATCCCGGCGGTGAACTGGCTGCAGCTGATCGTGGTCCTGATCGCGGTGGTCGGCTTCGGCTCGTCCGATAAACTGGCCGGCGCCTACGGCATCGCGGTCACGGCGACCATGTTCGCCACCACCATCCTTACCTTCTTCGTGATCCGCTACCGCTGGCACCTGCCGCTGTGGCTGTGCCTCGGCGCCACCGGCTTCTTCATGATCATGGACGTGATGCTGTTTTCGGCCAGCACCCTCAAACTGCTGCACGGCGGCTGGTTCCCGCTGCTGCTGGGCGCGATCCTCTTGACCATCATGCTGACCTGGAAGCGCGGCCGCGAGCTGGTGTTCGAGAACCTGGAAAAGCACGCGATCCCGCTCGACGACTTCCTGCAGTCGCTGTTCGTGGCGCCGCCGTCGCGGGTGGCCGGCACCGCCATCTTCCTGCGCGGCGAAACCGACGGCGTGCCGCACGCGCTGCTGCACAACCTGCTGCACAACAAGGTGCTGCACGACCGCGTGGTGTTCCTGACGGTCCACATCCGCGAAGAGCCGTTCGTGCCCGAGGCCGAGCAGGTGCAGGTGACGGCGCTCGGCCACAACTGCTTCCAGCTGAACGTCAGCTACGGTTTCAAGGACGAGGCCAACATCCCCGACATCATGCGCCTGTGCGCCCTGCAGCATCTGGAATTCGAGATGATGGAGACGTCCTTCTTCATCGCGCGCCAGACCGTGATCTCGGTGCCGGGCCAGGGCATGATGCCGTGGCGCGAGCACCTGTACGTGGCGATGCAGAGGAATGCGCGCACCGCCGCCGACTACTACCAGATCCCGGCCAACCGCGTCATCGAGCTCGGTACCCAGGTGGAAATCTAAGGACGTCCGGCAGACAGGTCATTACAAACAGGTACACATATGAATGCGGTCCCGAGGTAAGGTTTAGGTTTCCTGTCTTAAACTTTTTTATACCTCTTTTGCCAAGGACCGCATGAAACTGAAGTCACCCCTCGCCGCCGCACTGCTGGCCGCCGCCGCCGCATTCAGCCTGACCGCCTGCGGCGGTGGCAGCGATTCCGGCAGCAACGTGGTGGTTGCCAACCCGGCCGCCTTCACCAAGACCGATACCCTGGTCGGTACCGGCACCGAAGCCACCACCGGCAAGACCGTCACCGTCACCTACACCGGCTGGCTGTACAGCACCACCGCCACCAACAACAAGGGCACCCAGTTCGACAGCGGGACCATCTCCTTCGTGGTCGGTTCGAACCAGGTGATCAGCGGCTTCGACCAGGGCGTGCTGGGCATGAAGGTGGGCGGCAAGCGCACCGTGCTGATCCCGTCCGGCATGGCCTACGGCAGCACCGGCCAGGGCGCCATCCCGGCGAATGCCGGCCTGGTGTTCGACATCGCCCTCACCGCCGTCAAGTAACGCACGGCTCGACCGGCAGCGGCTGCGCCTGCCGGGCGGCACTCACTCGCGCAAGGCCAGCGCCGGCCGCATCCGTACCGCCGCCAGCGCGTGGCGCAGCGTCGACGCCAGCGCCACCAGGCAGGCCACCAGCAGCGCCCCGAACAGGGTCCAGGCCCCGATCGGCGCGCGCTCGGCAAAGGCGCCCAGGTAGCGCTGGATCGCCAGCCAGGCCAGCGGCAGCCCGAGCAGGGCACCGGCGCCGACCAGCAGGGCGAACTCGCGCGCCACCATGCGTGCGATCGCGCCCCTGCCCGCGCCGTACAGCTTGCGCAGCACGATCTCGCGTTCGCGCCGGTGCACGCTGTAGGCAGCCAGCACGTAGATGCCGAAGGCGGCGATGGCGGTGGCGATCACGCTCGACGCGGCCAGCAGCTTCGCCAGGCGCAGGTCGTCGCCGTAGAACATGTCGGCGATCACCACCGCCAGGCGCGACACGCCCAGCGTCTCGTTCGGGAAGTAGCGCGGCCACAGGTCTTCGACGGCGCGGCGGACGGTCTCCAGGTCGCCGCTGCAGCGCACCGTGAACAAGCCCACCCGTTCGCGCAAATAGAACACGCTCGGCTGCTGGCCTTCGCGCGCCGAGCGCTGGCGGATATCGGGCGCGACCCCGACGATCTGCATCGGCGCGCCGCCGCTGCTGCTGGCCAGCATCTTGCCGACCGCGTCCCGGGCGCCGCCGAAGCCGAGCTGGCGCGCCGCCGCGGCGTTGACGACGATGCGGTCGCGGTCGCTGATCTTGTCCAGCGCCGGGTCGAACAGGCGTCCTGCCAGCGGCTTCATGCCGTACACGCCGAAGAATTCCGGACTCACCGCATACAGGTTGAGATCGGTCGCGGTGCCGCCGGCGCGGCGCAGGGTCACGATGTTGTTGCCGGTGCTGATCGGCGCGTGCGACACCGCCACGCCGGCCACGCCCGGCAGGCGCGCGATCGCATCGCGCAGGGCGCGGGTGCGCGGATCGCGCATGTCGTTCGAGGCCGGGAACACCAGCAGCGGGGCCGGGTCGAAGCCGGGATCGAGGCTGGCCGCGTAATGGGTCTGCCAGGCGACCGCCAGGGTGGTGCCGGTCAGGCCCATGGCGACGGCGAACTGCAGCGTGGTCAGCCCGCGCCGGATCCACAGGCCGTGCGCGCTTTCGGCGCCGCCGCGGCCGGCCAGGGCGGCGCCGGCACGCACCCGCAGCGCCGACCAGGTGGGATAGGCGCCGGCGGCCAGGCCGAGCAGCACGCCCAGCGCCACGGTGGCCGCCAGCGCGGCCGGGCCGAACATGCCGTCCAGCCGGCGCTGCACCAGGTCGGCGAACAGCGGCAGCAGCAGCCAGGCCAGCAGCAGGCCGCACAGGGTCGCGATCAAGCATACCAGCACCGACTCAGCCAGGAACTGGCGCGCCACCGCGCCGCTGGAGGCCCCGAGCACCTTGCGCACCGCGATCTCGCGCTGGCGCGCCAGGGTGCGCACGGTGGCCAGGTTGACGTAATTGGTCCCGGCCAGCAGCAGGATCAAGCCGGCCACGCCGGCCAGGCCGAGCACCGCCTGGCGGTTGCCGTGCGGCGCCATCATGTCCTTCACGTCGGGCGCCAGGTAGGCGCCGGCGAGCGGGTCGAGCCGGTATTCGATCAGGTCGCGTCCGTGCAGGGCGGCCACCTGGTCGGCCTGGTCGCGCAGGATCAGCGAGGACTGGCGCAGGCCGCGCTGGATCGCGTCCACCACCAGCCGCGGATCGGCGCCGGGCAGCAGCTTCACGTACACCTGGCCGGGCGAGAAGCCCCAGGCTTCGCGCGCATTCCTGCGCACGTCGTCCGCCATGATGGTGCTGACGGTGCCCGCCAGCGCTTCGTAGGGCAGGGTGGTGGCCGCCGGCTGGTCGGCGAGCACGGCCGCCACCACGTAGACCCCCTTGTCGCCCTGCAGGGTCTTGCCGACGGCATCGGCGCGCCCGAACAGTTTGATGGCGCTCGCGCGCGTCACGGCCAGCGTGTCCGGACGGCTCAGGGCCGTGCGCAGGTCGCCCGCCAGTACCTGGGGCGCGAAGATCTTCTCGAAGTCGGGATCGACCAGGGTCACGCCGAGCGCGTGGGCCTGGTGGCCGACGCGGGCATCCAGGCCGCGCGGCAGGAAGGCGGTGGCCAGCAGCGGCTGCCCGCTGGCCAGTGCCGCATCGCGCGCCGGCAGGCTGGACATGGCCATCCAGTCGGCGCCGAGCAGGGCCGCGTTCCAGCGGTGCACCAGCTGGAACACGCGCTCGCGCTGCGGTACGTGCTGGTTGTACGAGAACGCGTGGCGCACGTAGCCGAGCAGCAGGAAGCAGGCCGCGATGCCGGCCGCCAGGCCGAGGATCACCACTGCCGAATACGCCGGCTCCTTGACCAGCAGGCGCCAGCCGATGCGGAAATCGCGCAGGTTCATGCTCATGGTGCGCTCCTCACGCCGCCTGCAGCGCGTCGACCACGATGCGGCCGTCGAGCAGGTGCAGGGTGCGCGAAGCCTGGGCCGCGTGCGCCGGCGAGTGGGTCACCATCACGACCGTGGTGCCGTCGGCGTTGATCTGGCGCAGCAGACGCATGACCTCGTCGCCGTGGGCGGTGTCGAGGTTGCCGGTCGGTTCGTCGGCCAGCAGCATGGCCGGGTTGGCGACCAGCGCGCGTGCGATCGCGACGCGCTGCTGCTGGCCGCCGGACAGCTGCGACGGCCGGTGCCCGGCGCGATGCGCCACCCCGAGGCGTTCCAGCATGGCCCGCACCCGCCGCTTGCGCTCCGGCGCCGGGGTGCCGGTGTATTCCAGCGCCAGCTCGACGTTTTCGACCACGCTGAGCTCTTCGATCAGATTGAAACTCTGGAAGATGAAACCGACGCGTCCGCGCCGCAGTGCGTTCAGCTTCGCTTCGCTCCAGCCGGCCACGTTGCGGCCTTCGAACCAGTATTCGCCGGCGGTCGGCACGTCGAGCAGGCCGAGCACGGACAGCAAGGTCGATTTGCCGCAGCCGGACGGGCCGGTGATGGCGACGTATTCGCCGGCGGCGATCTCGAGGTCGACGCGGTCGAGCGCAGCGGTCTGCACGTCGCCGGTCTGGTGGATCTTGCTGATGCCGGAAAGTTTAAGCATGGAAGTCCCTGTTTTTGTCGGATTATTGGTTAATTTGTCGTCAATTGCAGCCGCTCGGCCTTGCCGAACGGCGCATAGCCGGACACGATCACGCGTTCGCCCGGGGCCAGGCCGGACAGCACCTCGACCTGGCTGTTGTTGCGCCGCCCGAGTTTCACTGCACGCCTGCCGGCGCAGGTGCCGTCGGCCGCCACCACGAAGGCCCAGGCGCCGCCACTGTCGTTGACGAAGGCGCCGTTCGGCAGCAGCAGCGCCGGTGCCGGCTCGCCCAGCCGCAGCTGCGCATCCATGCCCTGGCCGGGGCTGATCACCGCCGGCTGGCCGTCCGTGAACACCATCTCGGCGCTGAAGCGCCCCTCCTTGATCTGCGGGTAGACGGTGCTGACGCGCAGCATGTAGGTCTTGTCGTCCAGCGTCACCTGCCCGCTGCGGCCGACCGCGACGCGGTTCAGGTAAAACTCGTCGATCTGGGCACTGAGCTTGAAATGGCGCGGGTCGTCGATGCGGCCGATGTGCTGGTCCGGGCGCACGGTCTGGCCGACCAGCATGCGGAAATCGGTCAGCACGCCGTCGGCCGGGGCGCGCACTGCGAGCGCATCGACGGTGGCGCTGACCAGGCGCAGGCCGGATTGCAGGCCGTGCAGCGCGCTGTCCATCTGCTGCAGCGCGCGCCCGCGCACCTGTTCCTCGGTGGCGACCGCGCGCCGTTCGTCGTCCAGCGCGCGCTGCTGCTGCGCCAGCCGGTCGCCGGACTCTTCCAGCGCCGCCGCCGACAGGAAGTGCTGCGCCGCCAGCCGCAGGTTGCGCTCGTGCTGCTTGCGCGCCTGGGCCAGCGCGTAGTCGAGTTCGGACAGCCGGCGCTGGTGCTCGCTGCGCACGGCTTCCTGGGCCACGCGCAGGTTGGCGGCGTTGAAGATCTGCTGCGAGTACTCGGTCTGGCGCGCCAGCAGTTCCAGGTTGCGCTGCGGGTTCGACAGCCGGAACAGCAGGTCGCCCTGCTTGACGGCCTGGCCATCCTTCGCGAACACTTCTTCCACGCGTCCGGATTCGACCGAGTCGAGGATGATCGACTTGAGCGGCTCGGCAGTCGCGCGTATTACCACGTCGTCGCGGAAGGTGCCGTGCTCGGCGCGCGCGATGCGCACGTCGCGCGCGGCCACCTGCAGGCCATGCGGCAGCGCCTGCCAGAAGGCCCAGCCGGCGCCGGCCAGCACCAGGACGGCCGCGCCAATGCGCAGCGCCGGCCGCCCGCGGCGCCGGGGCACGCGCTTGTCCATCGCGGCGCCGGTGACTGCGGGGGGAGGGATGTGGTCCATGGAAGTTCTCGTGACGGTGATGCCGGTGCTGTCTGCAAGTGCCGTGCCATGCCGCTTTCGGCCCGTATCCGCAGGGTTTTATCCTTACCTGTCCGGATCCGGACAGCTGCACCTGTGCGCTTCCGGACAGGTGTCCGCCGGGCTGTCCGCAGGCTAGGTTAGCGCTGCTAGAATGGCAAGCCAACCGCATCCATGCTCCCCTCCCGATGGCCGATCCGACCGCCCGCATCCTGATCCTCGACGACGACCCCGACGTCGCCTGCGCCGCGCAGATGCTGCTGCGCCGGCGCCACGGCAGCGTGGTCACGCTGGACGATCCGGCGCGCCTCGACAGCCTGCTGCATGCCGGGGTGCCGGACGTGGTGCTGCTCGACCTGAATTTCACGCCCGGCCGCATCGACGGCGCCGAGGGCCTGGCGGTGCTGGACCGCCTGCGCGCGCTGCCGCGGGCACCGAGCGTGATCGCGCTGACCGCGTATGCCGACGTGCCGCTCGCGGTCGAGGCGCTCAAGCGCGGCGCCGGCGACTTCATCACCAAGCCCTGGGACAATGCGCGCCTGGTTGCCGCGGTCGATGCCGCGCTGGCGCGGCGTGCGGCCGGCGCCGGCCCGGCCACGCCCAGCCTGATGGGCGATTCGGCCCCGATGCGCGAAGTGAAGGCGATGATCGCGGGCGTGGCGCCGACCGAGGCCAACGTGATGGTGCTGGGCGAGAACGGCGTCGGCAAGGAACTGGTGGCGCGCGCCATCCACGCCGCCTCGCGCCGCGCCGATGCCACCTTCCTGGCGGTCGACATGGGCGCGCTGCCGGAAGCGACCTTCGAGAGCGAACTGTTCGGCCACCGCAAGGGTTCCTTCACCGATGCCCGGAGCGACCGGCCCGGGCGCTTCCAGGCGGCGCGCGGCGGCACCCTGTTCCTCGACGAGATCGGCAACATGCCGCTCGCTGCCCAGGCCAAGCTGCTCACCGCGCTGGAACGCAGGGAAGTCACGCCGCTCGGCGCCGACCGCGCCGAGCCGATCGACGTGCGCATCGTCAGCGCCACCAACCTGGATGAAGCGCGCCTGTTCGATGCGGCGGTGTTCCGGCCCGATCTGCTGTTCCGTCTGAACACCATCGTGATCCGGGTGCCGCCGCTGCGCGCGCGCCGCGACGACATCCCCGGCCTGCTGCACCATTACCTGTCGCTGTACGAAAGCCGCTACCAGCGGCCGGTGCGCGAACTCGACGGCGGGGCGCTGGAGCGCCTGTGCGCCTGGTCCTGGCCGGGTAATGTACGCGCGCTGCGCCATGCCTGCGAGCGCGCCGTGATCCTGGGCAGCCAGCCCGATTACCGCTACGACGATTTCGGCCTGGGCGGGCCGGCATCCTTTTCTGTGCCTGCGGCGGAGATGCCGGCACCGGCGCGCGCCGCGCGTGCGGATTTCAAGCTCGGCGCGCTGGAGCGCGACACCATCGCCGCCGCTCTCGACAAGGCCCAGGGCAACATCAGCCTGGCGGCGCGCATGCTGGGCCTGAGCCGCGCCGCGCTGTACCGCAAGCTCGGCAAGCATGGCATCTGAGGCGCGCCTGCGGGGCGGGGCGCTGCTGGCCGCGGCCGCGATCGCGCTGCTGGCGTTTGCGGCCGGCACCTTGCACGATGCGCCGCGCCTGATGGTGCTGTGCGCGCTGGCCGCGCTGGCGCCGACGGCCTTGCTGTGGCGCTGCCTGGCCCGGCTGGCCGCGCCGCGCCTGGGGCCGCCACCTGTGCGCAGCGGGATGCCGCTCGAACAGCGCGCCCTGCTCGACAACGCGCTGGCGCTCGAGGCACGACTGGAACACGCACCGATCGCGCTGTTCCGCATCGACGGCGCGCAAGGCGGCGGCCAGGTGGCGCCGCTGAATGCCAACGCGCGCAAGCTGGTCGCGCCCGGCCGCGCCAGCGATCCCGCCGGCCTGTACCGTCAATTGGCGGCGCAGCCGGGCGAGCGCCGCGCGCTGCTGCAGTTCGAGACCGAACGCGGCACCGAACGCGCGCTGGTTGCGCTGTCGTCGCTGACCCTGCAGGGCCGGCCGCAGCGCCTGGCCGCGCTGATGCCGGTCGAGAGCGAGCTGGAAGCCGAGGCCCTGAACGCCTGGCGCCAGCTGGTGCACGTGCTGACCCACGAGATCATGAATTCGCTGACGCCGATCGCCTCGCTGTCGCGCACCGCCCATGATCTGCTGGGTGAGTTCCGGGGCTCACTGCCGTCCGACGTCAGCGCCGACCTGGTCACCGCGCTGGACGCGATCAGCCGACGCGCCGACAGCCTGGTCGACTTCGTGGCCAGCTACCGCAGCCTGTCCAACCTGCCGCCGGCGCGCCCCGAGCGGGTGCCGCTGGCCGCCCTGTTCGAACGGGTCGCGGCGCTGGTCGGTCCGGCCTGGCGCGCGCGCGGCGGCGCGGTGCGCTTCTCGGCGGCGCCGGCGTCGTTGGAACTGATGGCCGACCCGGGCCAGCTCGAGCAGGCGCTGATCAACCTGCTCAAGAATGCCTTCGAGGCCACCGCCGGCGCGGCTGCCGGCGAGGCATGGGTCGAGGCGCGTCTGGTGCGCGGCGCGCGCCTGCGCATCGAAGTCGGCGACAACGGCCCCGGGGTGCCGGAAGCGCTGGCGGCGCACATCTTCACGCCCTTCTTCACCACCAAGAAGCAGGGCGGCGGCATCGGGCTGGCGATGGTGCGCCACCTGGTCCATGCGAACGGCGGCACCGTGCGCTACGCCAGGCCGGTCGGGCAGGGAGCCCGTTTCATCATCACCTTTTGACGTAACTTCCGTAAGGCCATTGCATGTATGCAGTCTGCATGCATGCTGATCTGGCGCAGACCGCGCCGGTGCACCCAGCCGTATCGTTGGCGGACCTGTCCACTGCCCGGAGCCTGCCATGCCGACGTTGCCGCTGTTCCGCATCACCCGTACGCTGCCTGCCCTGGTGCTGTCGCTGTGCGCCTGCGTGCCTGCCCTGGCCAGCCCGGAATATGCGCTGAACTTCCTGCCGACCGGCTTCAGCGCCTCGGCCATCAACAACGGCGGCCAGGTCGTCGGTACCTACGACGGCGCCGCCGCCATCCTGGGCAGCGGCGGCATCACCAGCCTGGCGTCCGTCGCGCCGGGCAGCTACGGTCTCGGCATCAGCGACAACGGCGCCGTGGCCGGCGCCTTCGACAGTCCCCAGAGCGGCGCGGCCTTCCTTTACCGCGGCGGCACGCTCACCGAGATCAGCCCGCTGCTGGGCGATGCCTATCCGCTGTCGAACGCGCGTGCCATCAACGACAGCGGCGTGGCGGTGGGCATCGCCTATCCCTTCGCCGGCGATGCGGTGCGCGGCTATGTCTATGAAAACGGCGGCGTACGCCTGATCCCCACCTTCGGCGGCAGCTGGAGCAATGCGCTGTCCGTCAACGCGTCCGGCGCGGTCACCGGCACCGCCTCCATCGCACCGATCGACAACGACGTCATGGACCTGGAGCGCCACGCCTACATCGACCGCGCGGGCGTGATCCAGGACCTGGGCACGCTGGGTGGCCTGCGCAGCGAAGGCTACGACATCAACGATGCCGGGTCGGTGGTCGGCTGGTCGAATGCCGCCGGCCCGACCGACGCGTCGCTGGCCCACCCCTTCCTGTACCGCGACGGCGCCATGCGCGATCTCGGTTCGCTGGGCGGCGATGCCGGCTATGCGCGCGCCCTGAACAACCTCGGCCTGGTGGTCGGCGAATCGGCACTCGGCGGTGGCGGCAGCCACGCCTTCCTCTACCTCGATGGCCAGCTGCTCGACCTGAACACCCTGGTGAGCGGCGCCGGTGGCTGGGAACTGGTGAATGCCTACGACATCAACGATGCCGGCCAGATCCTGGGCCACGCCTGCCAGGCCGGCGCCTGCGTCGACGTGCGCCTGGACCTGGTGCCGGCGGTGCCGGAGCCGGGCGCCTGGGCCTTGCTGCTGGGCGGCTTGCCGTGGGTGCTGCGGCGGCGCGCCGGCCGGCTTGCCGCTGGCGGGCACCATCGACATTAAGAAAATGCTATGCTAGGTCTGCCTGGCCGCGCCGGCCGTGGCGGATCCGCCCGGGAATTCGTCCAGCTGCGTCAGCGGCCGAATAACGATAAACCCGGAGAACGTAATGACAATCGCGGACAGTACAGAAGCCAAAGCCATCCATGACCTTACCCCGCGCCAGCGGGTGCTTGCCATCGTCGGCGCCTCATCCGGCAACCTGGTCGAATGGTTCGACTTCTACATCTATTCGTTCTGTGCCCTGTATTTCTCGTCCTCGTTCTTTCCCAAAGGCGATCCGACCACCCAGCTGCTGAACACGGCCGGCGTGTTTGCCGCCGGCTTCCTGATGCGTCCGATCGGCGGCTGGATGTTCGGCCGTATCGCCGACCGCTACGGGCGTCGCAATTCGATGATGATCTCGGTGCTCATGATGTGCGGCGGTTCGCTGATGATCGCCGCGCTGCCGACCTATGCCACGATCGGCACGGCGGCGCCGGTGCTGCTGCTGGTGGCGCGCCTGTTCCAGGGCCTGTCGGTGGGCGGCGAATACGGCACCAGCGCCACCTACATGAGCGAGGTGGCCGAGCCGGGCCGCAAGGGCTTCTATGCATCCTTCCAGTACGTGACGCTGATCGGTGGCCAGCTGGCGGCGCTGCTGGTGCTGGGCATCCTGCAGCTGTCGCTGAGCCACGAGGAACTGGTGGCCTGGGGCTGGCGCATTCCCTTCGTGGTGGGCGCAGCCTCGGCCCTGGTCTCGCTCTACCTGCGCCGTTCGCTGCACGAGACCACCACCGAACACGCGCGCAAGAGCGAAGGCGCGGGCAGCGTCAGCGCGCTGCTGCGCAACCACGGCCGCGCCTTCGTCACCGTGCTCGGCTTCACGGCCGGCGGTTCGCTGATCTTCTACGCCTTCACCACCTACATGCAGAAGTACCTGGTCAACACGGTCGGCATGTCGGCCAAGACCGCGAGCGGCGTGATGACCGTCTGCCTGCTGATCTACATGGCCATGCAGCCGCTGTTCGGCGCGCTGTCCGACCGCATCGGCCGCAAGACCGCGATGATCGGCTTCGGCGTGCTGGCCACCCTCTGCACCGCACCGATCATGTTCGCGCTGCGCGGCGTGCAAAGCCCGTTCATGGCCGGCGTGCTGATCGTCTGCGCGCTGGCGATCGTCAGCCTGTACACCTCGATCTCGGGCTTGATCAAGGCCGAGATGTTCCCGGTCGAGGTGCGCGCGCTGGGCGTCGGCCTGTCGTATGCGGTGGCCAACGCCATCTTCGGCGGTTCGGCCGAATACGTGGCGCTGTGGTTCAAGCAGGCCGGCACCGAATCGCATTTCTACTGGTACGTCAGCTTCATGTGCCTGCTGGCCGCGATCGTTGCCTTCCGCATGCCGGATCCGACCAAGTCCGGTCACTTGAAGTAAGCGCGATAAACCTACTGCGCGTCGGATTTTCGTTCTGCGATGCTCGCCGTACCGTAAGTACGGCTGCGCTTCTCACACTGGGCGTGCCCAACGAAACTCCTTCCGCTCGCTACGGTTTCTCGAGCTTACTTGCGTCGGCGGGGCGCAGCATGTCGATGTGCATGATGCCGTCCTCGTCGTAGGGGTCGGACACCGTGACGAAGCCGAAGCCGCCGTAGAATTGTTCCAGGTGCGCCTGGGCGCCGATCCGGATCGCGTGGCCCGGGTGCAGCCGTACCGCGTTGTCGATGCCGCGCGCGACCAGTTCTCGGCCCAGGCCGGTGCCGCGCGTGGACGCGCTGGTGACCACGCGGCCGAGCGACATCTCGCCGTACTTGGCGCCCGGCGCCAGGCAGCGCAGCGTGGCCACCAGTTCGCGCCGGCCGTCGTGGGTGCGCCAGCCCAGCAGGTGATGGGCGCCCGGGTCCAGGCCATCGATGTCCGGATACAGGCAGGTCTGCTCCAGCACGAACACTTGCTGGCGCAGCGCCAGCATGTCATACAGCTGCGCCGCCGTCAGGTCGGCGAAGCTGCTCCACTGCCATTCGATCATTCTGATTCTCGCGTGTGAGGTTGTCAGGCCGCCGCCTCGAAGCCTTCGAGCACGTTGACCACGTTGATGCCGAGTTCGGGCCCGGCCTGGCCGCCTTCGAGCATGAAGGCGGTGGGCAGGCCGAGGTAGCCGATGCGCTCGCCGACGCGCAGGAAGTCGGCGCCGGCCAGCCCGAAATGGGACTGCACGCCGAGCGAGACCACCAGCGCCTGCGGCGCGAAGCCCGCCATTTTAAGGCATGCCGTTTCCAGCGCGGCGAACCACTGGGTGGCGCCGTTGCCGCGCGCCAGCGGCAGGTTCATGTTGCAGTGCGCACCCGCGCCGGCCCCGGTCTCGTCGGCGTGGCCGGAGTAGTACGGGTAGCTGGCGCGCGGATCGGCGTGGATCGACAGGGTCAGCACGTCGCCGCGGCCGTAGAAGATGCCCTGGGTGCCGCTGCCGTGGTGGGCGTCGAGGTCGAGGATGGCGACCCGGTCCAGACCGTCGTCCAGCAGGTGCTGGGCCGCCAGCGCCGCATTGTTGAGGTAGCAGCCGCCGCCGAAGTGGTCGGCGCCGGCCTGGTGTCCGGGTGGGCGGGTCAGCGCGAAGCTGCCGTGTTCGCCCAGGCGCAGCGCGTGCGCCGCGTTGACCGCGCAATCGGCGCCGGTCTTGGCGGCGATCCAGGTACCCGCCGTGAGCGGGGTGATGCCGTCCGCCGCATGCAGGCCGAGGCGGCCGAGGAAGGTGTCCGGTTCGATGTCGGCGCGCTGGGTGCGCACCGGCCACACGGCGGGCAGGATGTCGCGGCCGGCGTTGCGCGGATCGAGCGCCAGCCATGCGCTCCAGGCGCTGCGCAGGAAGTGCAGGTAGCGCGGCGTGTGCACCCGTTCCAGCGAGGCCAGCGAGACCCCGTGCGGGGTGACGATCTGGCCCAGGCCGCGCCGGTCGAGCTCGGCCACCACGATATCGGCGCGCTCGGGTTTCTCGGAACACGGCAGCGCCTCGCCGAACGCGCTGTCGGCGCGGGCCTGGTGCTGGGCGTGGTGTTCGTTGAAGAAGGTGAGCAAGGGCGCCTCGCGGTCAGGACGAAAGCTGCAAGCAACGTCGTCCCCGCGCAGGCGGGGACCCATGCTGAAGTGCAGAATTCGGTACATCGAAAGCGTTTCGACGCTTCAGAAATACGGATTCCAGGGCCTCGGTATGGTTCCCCGCCTGCGCGGGGACGACGGCAGGTTCGGTCAGCCCTGGTGATTACTGCACAGTGTACTGCTGTTATAAGCCGCCACAAAATCATCGAAGCTGCCGCTGTCGGCCGCCTCGATCCGCGCCTGCTCGTCCAGCGATGCCCTGGCGCTGTCGTCGAACAGCGCCACTTCCGCCGGCATCAGCGGTTCGGCGCGGAACACCTGCGCGTGCAGTTCGCTCTGCTGCAGGCCGAACCGGGCGAAGGAGCCGAGGGCGCGCACTTCGGCCAGCACGCGTGCCGACGGGGTCTTGTCCGGGTCGGCAACCTTGGCCTGCTGCGCGTCCAGCGCGTCGACGTGGACGCCCTGGATATTGTGTTCGCTGTCGAGCAGTTCGGCGATCGGGCGGATGCGCTCCAGCAGTTCGGCGGCCCAGTCCAGCAGCGGCACTTCGGCATCGCCGCGGGTGAGCGTGAGGCCCGGGCGGCGGCCTTCCTTCACGGTGCGCGCGAAGTTGCGTGCGTGGACCTGTCCCTCCATCGCATTGATCATCGGGCTTTCCTCGAGCGCGCAGAACAGCAGGAACGCGTCCAGGAAGCGGCCGGTTTCCAGCGCCACGCCGCTCGGCTCGAACGGGTCGATGTCGAGGCAGCGCACTTCGATGTACTGCACGCCGCGGTTGCACAGCGCCTGCACCGGACGCTCGCCGGTGCGGATCACGCGCTTGGGACGGATCGTCGAATAGTATTCGTTCTCGATCTGCAGGATGTTGGTCGACAACTGCACCCACTCGCCATCCTTCTTGGTGCCGACTTCGGCGTACGGCGGATACGGGCGGTTGACCGCGTCCATCAGCGAGGTGACGTAGCTTTCCAGGCTGTTCTCGTGCGGGCGCAGGCCGGACTGGGCGTCGTTTTGATAGCCCAGGTCGCTCATGCGCAGGCTGGTCGCGTACGGCAAATACAGGGTGTCGTCGGACAGCGTCTCGAGATTGTGCTCGCGGCCGCGCAGGAAGCCCTTGGCCAATGCCGGCGAGGCGCCGAACAGGTACATCAGCAGCCAGCTGTAGCGGCGGAAGTTGCGGATCATCGCAATGTAGCTCTCGGACTGGAAGTCGCGCAGCGCGTTGCGGCGTTCCTCGGCGATGCCTTCGCTCTGGGCCAGCACTTTCCACAGCTGTTCCGGCAGCGAGTAGTTATAGTGGATGCCGGCGATGCATTGCATGGCCTTGCCGTAGCGCAGGGCCAGGCCGCGGCGGTACACGTGCTTGAGCATGCCGATGTTGGAGGTGCCGTACCAGGCGATCTCGATGTCTTCTTCGGGCGGCAGGTCGCAGGGCATCGACTGGCTCCACAGCAGCTCGCCGTCCAGCTTGGTGTAGGCGTAGCGGTGGATCGCGTCCAGGCGGTGCAGCGCCAGGCCGATATCGTGTTCGGCCGGCGTGATGAATTCGAGCAGGGCTTCCGCGTAGTCGGTCGTGATCTGCGCATGGGTCAGCGCCGAGCCGAGTTGGACCGGGTGCGGTGTCCGCGCCAGGTGGCCCTGGCTGTCGACGCGCAGCGTCTCGCGCTCGATGCCGCGCAGGCCCTGCTGCAGCAGGCCGCGGTGGGCATCGTCGTCCAGCAAGGCCAGGCGGCGGGTCAGTTGGTTCGACACGGGGTTTCCTTTCTTACTTTCTTATACTGCATGAAGGTGCAGAGAGTAACCGAAAACGGCCAAGCGCGCCGGGCACCGCTCAATATGATAATTGTATTAACGTGGCCCGGTTTGCGGCGCTCCGAACAGCGCCGGTTCGGACCCCGGCGCGGGTGCCGGTAGCGCTGCCGGCACGGGGCCCGGCGAGCCGGCCGGCGCCGGTCCGGGCACCGGCACCGGCAGCGCCTGGGCCGCGATCCAGCGTTCGACCTGCTGTTCGAGCAGGTCGAGCGGCAGCGCACCCTGTCCGAGCACGGCGTCGTGGAAGGCGCGGATATCGAAACGCTCGCCCAGCGCCGCCTGCGCCTTGCGCCGCAGCGCCAGGATGCGCAGCTGGCCGATCTTGTAGCCCAGCACCTGGCCCGGCCGGGCGATGCAGCGGTCGACCTCGACCTCGTTGTCGGCGGGCGGGTTGGCGGTGTTGGCCTTCAGCCAGTCGAGCGCCTGCTGGCGCGTCCAGCCGCGCGCGTGGATGCCGGTGTCGACCACCAGGCGCGCGGCGCGCAGCAGTTCGTCGGCCAGGCGTCCGAAGTCGGAGAACGGATCGCGCAGCATGCCCAGTTCCGGCCCCAGGCCCTCGGCATACAGCGCCCAGCCCTCGCCGTAGGCCTCGTACCAGGCGTTGCGGCGGAACGCCGGCAGATCGGGCAGGGCCTGCGCGCGCGCCACCTGCAGATGGTGGCCGGGCACGCCCTCGTGCAGGGTCAGGGTTTCGATTTCCCACATCGGCCGCGTGTTCAGGCGCGTCGTGTTCACCACCAGCGCCGCCGTCCGCGTCGGCGTGCCCGCTTCGTAGGCGGCGCCGCCCTGGCTGCCGGCGCCGGGGCCCGCCAGCGGCTTGACCGCCAGCTCGTCCGGCGGGATGGTCGCGAACAGCAGCGGCAGGTGCGCATAGATGCGCGACAGCGTGCGCCGGTAGCGGTTCAGCAGCGCGTCCGCATCGGTGTAGAACAGGCGCGGATCGCTGCGCGCGAACACGAAGAACTGGGGCAGGGTGCCGCGAAAGCCGGTGCGCTTGACCACCGCCCCCATCTCGTCGCGGATGCGCGCCGCTTCCTTCAGGCCGAGTGCGTGGATCTCGTCCGGCGTCAGCGCGGTGGTGGTGGCGTTCTTGACCAGCAGCGCATACCAGGCCACGCCGCCGGGCAGGCTGGAGGCGGCGATGGCGGTGCGCGCGGCCGGCAGGTACTCGTTGCGGATGAAGTCTTCCAGCTTTTGCAGCGCCGGCGCCAGCGCCTGCACGCTGGCGGCGCCGTCGGCCGCCAGGCGCGTGCGCGCTTCTTCGGGAATGGTGGCGGGCAGGCGCCGCAGCGGTTCGGACAGCGCGCCGTCGGGCAAGTGTTCGCGCAGCGCGCGCAACTGGGCCGGCACCCCGGCCATGATCGCCTTCGGTGCCACCCAGCCGGTACGCATGCCTTCGCGCAGCTGCTCGATGATGCCGTCGACGTGGCGCGGCAGGGCATCCAGGCGCGCCAGGTAGTTGCGGTAATCCTCTTCGCTAACGAACGGCATCTGGGCGACCAGGCGCGGCAGGCGGAACTGGAAGCCGTCCTGCACGCTGATCGGCTGCGGATCGAAGGGGACGAAGTTGGCGACCGCCAGGCGCCGCTCCTTGGCGGCCACGAACAGGTCCCAGGACAGGCGGTCCTGGCCCGTCAGTTGCGCCGGGTCGAGCTGGCGCGCCAGTGCCAGCATGCGGCGCTCGTGGTCGATGGCGTGGAGGGCGGCCGCCAGCGAAGTGTCGCTGAGCTGGGCGTCGTAGCGGTGGTCGCCGACCCCGGTGGCGAATTCCGGCGCGTGCTTCAGGCGCCACTGCCAGTCGCGCTCGAACAGCGCGCGCGCCTGCGCGGCGCTGTCGGGCGCCGGCAGCTTGACGTCCAGGGGACCCGGGACGGGACGGGCGGCCGCGGCCGCCGGCGCTGCCGGCAGTGCGAGTAACAGCGGCGGCGCCAGCATCAGGGATACGAACAGCCGCGACGCAAGCTGCCGGGCCGCGGACAGTCGAGGCATTGCGTGCTCCAGAGAGAGGGGTGTCCATTGTAACAAACGCCCAAAACGGCCTGCGCCGGTGAGCGCCACGCCCTCCGTGCGCGCGCATTGTGTGGCAAACTCGCCGGGTTGATTTTTCGTCAGGAAACCATGAGCTTCATCGATAACATACGCTACGAATGGTGGGTCGGCCTGCGCTACACGCGCACCGGCAAGCGCAGCGGCCGCAACCGCTTCATTTCCTTCATTTCCTGGATCTCGGTGGCCGGCATCGCGCTCGGCGTGGCGGCGCTGATCGTCGTCCTGTCCGTGATGAACGGCTTCCAGAAGGAGGTGACCGACCGCATGCTGTCGGTGGTCGCCCATATCGAAGTATTCGATGCACAGGGCGCGCTGCCGGACTGGCGCCGTTCGGCCCAGGAAGCGCTGCGCAACCCGGCGGTGCGCGCCGCCGCGCCCTTCGTCGACATGCAGGGCATGCTGGTGCGCGAAGGCACCATGAAGCCGGCGCTGGTGCGCGGCGTGCTGCCCGAGGAGGAAGGCAAAGTGTCCAAGGTGGCGCAGCAGCTGAACCGCTTCGCCGCGCTGCAGCCGGGCTCGTACAACATCATGCTGGGCAATGCGCTGGCCGAGTCGCTCGGCGTGAAGGCGGGCGACCGGGTCACGCTCCTGATGGCGCCGGGCGGCGCCCAGGCCGTGCAGGGCGCCGCCATCGCCGGGGCGCCGCGCTCGCGCACCTTCACCGTGGCCGGCGTGTTCACGGCCGGGCACTACCAGTTCGATTCCTCGCTGGCCTTCGTGGCGCTGGACGACGCGATGGAAGTGCAGGGCCTGCATGCGCCGAGCGGATTGCGCCTGCACCTTGCCGACCTGTACGCGGCGCCGCGGGTGGCGGCCGAGCTGCAGCGCAGCATGTCGGGCCAGCTCGTCATGCGCGACTGGTCGCAAGTGAATTCCGTGTGGTTCGCGGCGGTGCAGTCGCAGAAGCACATGATGTTCATCATCATCACGATGATCGTGGCGGTGGCCGCTTTCAATCTGGTCTCGACCCTGGTGATGGCGGTGCGCGACAAGCAGTCCGACATCGCGATCCTGCGCACGCTGGGGGCGTCGCCGCGCTCGATCATGCAGATCTTCATCGTGCAGGGCACCCTGGTCGGCGTGCTCGGCACCCTGCTCGGGGTCGGCTTCGGGGTGCTGGTGGCGCTCAACATCGACGTCATCGTGCCCTTCATCGAGCGCGTGTTCGGCATGCATTTCCTGTCGCGCGACATTTATTTCATCAGCGAGATCCCGTCCCAGCTGCGCTGGGCGGACGTGCTGTGGAGCGGCGGGGTATCGATCCTGCTGGCCTTCGTGGCCACGCTGTATCCGAGCTGGTCGGCGTCGCGGCTGCATCCGGCCGAGGCCCTGCGCTACGAATGACGCTTATGCGGGCGCTTTGCCGCCCGTGACGCGCTCGATATCGCCCAGGTCGCGCCAGCTCTGCACCGCGGTATAACCCCGCGCCTGCAGCAAGGTGCGCACGGCGGCCGCCTGGTCGTAGCCGTGTTCCAGCAGCAGCCAGGCGCCGGGCAGCAGGTGGGCTTGTGCGCCGTCCACGATGGTGCGCAGCGCCGACAGGCCGTCGGCGTGGTCGGTCAGGGCGCTCGCCGGTTCGAAGCGCAGGTCGCCCTGCGCCAGGTGGGCGTCGCCGGCGGCGATGTAGGGCGGGTTCGAGGCGATCAGGTCGAATTGGTCAGCGGCGCCGAGGGCCGCGAACCAGTCGCTCTGCAGGAAGCGCACGCGCGCGCCGTTGTGCGCCGCATTTGCCCGCGCCACATCGAGCGCGGCGGCGCTGACATCGAGCGCGGTGACGGCGGCATCGGGCCGCGTGTGGGCAACCGCGACCGCGATCGCGCCGCTGCCGGTGCCCATGTCGAGCAGGCGTCCTTGCGGCGCCAGGCGCTCGAGCGCGAGTTCGACGATCAGTTCGGTGTCCGGGCGTGGAATCAGCACCGCGTCGTTGACGGCGAAATCGAGGCCGAAGAATTCGCGGCGGCCGACGATGTAGGCGATCGGCTCGCCGGCCAGGCGGCGCCGCACCAGGTCGTTCAGGCGCGCGGCCTCATCGGCGCCCAGCGCGCGTTCGGCCTGGGTGATCAGCTGCACCCGGCTCAAGCCTGTCGCATGGCACAGCAGGATGCGGTTTTCGAGCGCATCGAGCGGCAGCAGGGCCAGGGCCCGGCCGACCGCGGTGCCGGCTTGCACTTGCGTCGTCATCGCCATCGTCACTTTCAACGCGCGCGGCGCACCAGCACCGACACCAGGGCCAGTCCCAGCAGCACGAACCACAACGCCGACCACTGCGGCACGGACAGGCCGAGCACCGGATCCAGCGCGGCTTCGCACAGGCCGTCGGCGCGGAACACCGAGGGCAGCAGGGTCGCGGTCGGGATCTTGTTCAGCACCGTCTCCATCGGATCGATGCCGCACGAGAAGCCCGGGTGGGCGATCACGTACAGGTGCTTGCCGGCCACCCCGAGTCCGCCCAGCGCGGACAGCAGCGCCAGCCCGGCGAACACCTTGATCTTGCCGGCAAAGGCGCCGATCAGGCTGAAGATCGCCACGCCCAGGAACAGGTAGCGCTGGATGATGCACAGCGGGCAAGGCAGCATGTCTTTCGCATGCTGCAGGTACAGGGCGGCGCCGACCAGGGCGATGCTGACGGCGGCGATGAGCAGCAGGATCTTGCGGGAAGTGGGCATCTGGGCGTTCCTGTAAAGAATGGCAATGTCAATCGTGCGATTTTCGCATATTGAGGAACAACAAACCGGGGCCAGAGCCCGATTTCAGGAAATTTGGAAATTCGGGGTCAGAGCAGAATGGCAGGAAAACCGAATTCTGCTCTGACCCCGAATGATGATCAATCGCCCAGGGCGGCCAGCAGTTCGGCCTGGTGTTCGGCGGACAGGGCGGCCGTCAGTTCGTTCAGGTCGCCGTCCATGATCATGTCGAGCTTGTACAGGGTCAGGTTGATGCGGTGGTCGGTCAGGCGGCCCTGCGGGAAGTTGTAGGTGCGGATGCGCTCGCTGCGGTCGCCCGAGCCGATCAGGCTTTTACGGGTCGCGGCTTCCTTACTCTGCTGTTCGCGCAGCTGCACGTCCTTGATGCGCGCGGCCAGGACTTTCATCGCCTGCGCCTTGTTCTTGTGCTGGCTGCGGTCGTCCTGGCATTCGACCACGATCCCGGTCGGCAGGTGGGTGATGCGCACCGCGGAATCGGTCTTGTTGATGTGCTGGCCGCCGGCGCCGGAGGCGCGATAGGTATCGATGCGCAGGTCGGCCGGGTTGATCTGCACGTCCTCGACCTCGTCCGCTTCCGGCATCACGGCGACCGTGCAGGCCGAGGTGTGGATGCGGCCCTGGGTCTCGGTGGCCGGCACGCGCTGCACGCGGTGGCCGCCGGACTCGAATTTCAGCTTCGAGTACACGCCGTTGCCGATGATGCGCGCGATGACCTCGCGGTAGCCGCCCAGGTCCGAGCTCGACTCCGACACGATCTCCACCTGCCAGCGGTTGCGCTCGGCGTAGCGGGTGTACATGCGCAGCAGGTCGCCGGCGAACAGCGCCGATTCGTCGCCGCCGGTGCCGGCGCGGATCTCGAGGAAGATGTTGCGCTCGTCGTTTTCATCCTTGGGCAGCAGCATCTTCTGCAGTTCCAGGTCGAGCTGGCCCAATCTCGCCTTGGCGGCTTCGATCTCGTCCTGGGCGAATTCCTTCATTTCCGGCTCAAGCAGCATGTCCTGGGCGGCGGCGATATCGCCCTGGGCGGTCTGGTACTGGTGGTACACCGCCACCAGCGGACCGAGTTCGGCGTGCTCGCGGTTCATCTTCCTGAAATTGTCCATGTTGGCGGTGGCGCCTTCGGACATCAGGAGTTCGTCCAGTTCGACGAGGCGGTTGGCCAGTTGGTCCAGCTTGGCCAGCATGGATGGTTTCATATGCGATAACAGGTAGACGGGGTGGAACGGAGCGGCCGCGCAGGGCGGCGGCAGAATGCGCAGCGCCAGGCGGGCCGCGCCGAAGAACGAGGGGCGCTAACGGCGGCCGCGGAACAGCTGCGGCAGCAGGCTGGCCAGGCGCGCGCGCTCGTCGCCCTGGGCGCGGTGTAGCGCCTGCTGCGGGCCGTGCAGGAACTTGGCGGTGAGGCCTTTCGACAGCGCTTCCAGCACCGCGTCGACATCCTCGCCCTTCGCCAGCAGCTTGCGGGCGCGTTCCAGTTCGGCCAGGCGCAGCGTTTCGCTGGACTCGTGCAGGTCGCGGATGACCGGCACCACGGCGCGGTCGCCGATCCAGTGCATGAAGGATTGCACGCGCGTGTCGATGATGGCTTCGGCCTGGGCCACGGCGGCTTGCCGGCTTTCGACGCCGCTGCGCACCACGTCGGCCAGATCGTCGACGGTGTACAGGAACACGTCGTTCAACTTGCCGACTTCGGGTTCGATGTCGCGCGGGACCGCCAGGTCGACCATGAACATCGGACGGTGGCGGCGCGCCTTGATCGCGCTCTCGACCAGGCCCTTGCCGATCAGCGGCAGGGTCGATGCGGTCGAGGAGATCACGATGTCGAAGCGGGCCAGCTGCTCGGGCAGGTCGGCCAGGCGGATCGCGCGGCCGGAGAAGCGGTTGGCCAGGGTTTCGCCGCGTTCCAGCGTGCGGTTGGCGATGGTGATCGATTTCGGGTTCTGCGCGGCGAAGTGGGTGGCGCACAACTCGATCATTTCGCCGGCGCCGATGAACAGCACGTTCTGTTCGCTGACGCGGTCGAAAATGCGTTCCGACAGGCGCACCGCGGCGGCGGCCATCGATACGCTGTGGGCGCCGATCTCGGTGGTGCTGCGCACTTCCTTGGCCACCGCGAAGCTGCGCTGGAACAGCTGGTGCAGGTAGGTGCCGAGGCCGCCGGCTTCGTCGGCCACGCGCACCGCGTCCTTCATCTGGCCCAGGATCTGGGCTTCGCCGAGCACCATGGAGTCGAGCCCGGACGCGACGCGGAAGGCGTGGCGCACGGCGTCATGCTGCGGCAGCATGTAAAGGTGCGGACGCAGTTCGGAGAAATTGAGCTGGTGGTAATCGGCGAGGAAGCGCGCGGACGCGTCGAGCGGGTCGGGCGCGTCGCTGGCGGCATACATCTCGGTGCGGTTGCAGGTCGAGAGCAGCGCCGCTTCGTGTTCGCCGCGGGTACTCGGTTGTGGACTGACCCGCGCGAACCAGCCGCGCGCCGCCTGCACCGCCTCGCCCAGCTGCTCAGGCGCCAGCGCCAGTTGCTCGCGCAGCGAGACCGGGGCGGTGGTGTGATTCAGGCCGACAGCAAGGAGTTGCATGGGTGATCAAAAAACGGGCAGTCCAGCCATTATACCCGGATGCGCGCGGGCTTTCAGGCGAGGGCCTCGCTCTTCCATTTATCAGGCGCCGAGCTTTTCCAGACGATACCCGTAGCTGTACACCGGCACCAGCCTGAAACCGTTCTCCGGACGCAGGCGCAGCTTGTTGCGCACGCGCGAAACGTGGGTGTCCATGGTACGCGACGGTACCGCGGTTTCGCGCACCCAGATCGATTCGTGAATGTAGGCACGCGACAGCGGACGGCCGAGGTTGCGGAAAAACAGCAACGCCAGGTTGAATTCCTTGTGGGTCACATCCACCTGTTCTCCATCCATCATCAGGCGGCCCGGGCGGGTCTCGAACACGTAGGGGCCGAACTGCAGTTGTTCGGCGCCGTTCTGCGACGGGTAAGCGCGGCGCAGCAGGGCTTGCACACGCGCCACCAGTTCGCCGCGGCGCAGCGGCTTGACCAGGTAGTCGTCGGCGCCGGCGGTGACGCCGGCGACGATGTCGTCCTCGGCAGCGCTGCCGGCCAGGAACATGGTGGGCGTGTTGGACGCCATCTTTTCCTTGGCGCGGCGCAGTACTTCCTGGGCGGGCACGTCGTTGATCTGCCAATCCATGATCAGCAGGTCGGCGCTGTCTTTACGCAGTTGGCCCAGCAAGTCTTTGCCACTGTCGAATGCTTGGCAGCTGTGGCCGGCGCCATTCAAAACCTGGCAGATCAGGTCTGCCTGGGCGTTATCGTTGTCCAGTACGGCTATTCGCATAAGGCAGTCTCAGCTTGGGTGGGACAGTAGGAAGAGTCAATGTAGGATCGTTCCTACAACTTATTTCCGAATATAGCAGACTTTTAAAATAAAGCCACACAGCCTTAACGCAAATTCACATTTCCGTTGGGGAATTGCGTCACAGTCGTGACGAAATGATAATACACTGCCAGTCACAATCATGGCGACCGACACGAATACGGAGATCGTATGTTTAAAAAGAAAAAAAGGGATGGTGCGCTGGTAGTGCTGCCCGTCGCCAACGAAGATATCGAACAGGTGCGCGAGCGCTGCCGCGCGCTAGTGCGTAAACGCGCAATGATTTCCGCCGGGGTGGGGGCCGTGCCGCTGCCCGGCATCGACATGGTGGCCGACCTGTCGAGCTTCGCGAGCATGGTGGAAGACATCAACCACGCCTTCGGCCTGACCCCGGTACAGATCGAGCATCTGCAGCCGCGCATGCGGGTGGCCGCCTACGAGGCGGTGGGGGCGCTGGGCGGGATGCTGGTGGGTAAGCTGGTGACGCGCGAACTGGTGATCAAGCTGCTGCAGAAGTCGGGCGCCAAGCTGGCCGCCAAGTCGGCCGCCAAGGTGGTGCCGCTGGCCGGCCAGATCGCCTCGGCCGCGATCGGGTTCGCGCTGTTCCGCCAGATGGGCTACCAGCACGTGGAAGCCTGTGTGCGGGTGGCGCGCGAAGTCGCGGACAAGGTGCCGGCGGAGACGGTGCCGCCGCAGCCGGTGTGACGATGGCGGCTGCCATGTAAAAACCGCCGGCGCCTCGCGGCGGCCGGCGGCCGGGGTACGCAAGCGCGTCAGGCGTCCGGCAGGACGACGTTGACGTCGAGCACTTCCAGGTTGCCCTGGCGATCGAGCGAGATCTTGATGTCTTCCGCGCTGACCTTGGTGTACTTCGAGATCACTTCGATCAGCTCGCGGTGCAGGGCCGGCAGGAAATCCGGGCCGGCGCGGTCGGTGCGCTCGCGGGCGATGATGATCTGCAGCCTTTCCTTGGCTGCCGTTGCGCTCTTCTGTTTCTGTGGAAACAGGAATGAAAGCAAAGCCATATCACTTTACCCCAAACAAACGCTGCAGCAGCCCCGGTTTTTCGTAGCTGGTGAAGCGCAGTGGAATCTCTTCGCCGAGGAAGCGGCCGACCACGTCCTGGTAGGCTTGTGCGACATCGGTTTCCTTGAAATGGATCGCCGGATTACCCTGGTTCGACGCGTGCAGCACCGCTTCCGATTCCGGAATGATGCCGATCAGCGGAATCCGCAGGATTTCCTGTACGTCCTGGTACGAAAGCATTTCGTCGGCGTCGACGCGGCGCGGCGAATAACGCGTGATCAGCAGGTGTTCCTTGACCGGCTCGCCGCCGCTCTGGGCACGGCGCGACTTGGCCTGCAGGATGCCCAGGATGCGGTCGGAGTCGCGCACCGACGACACTTCCGGGTTGGTGACGATGACCGCTTCGTCGGCGAAGGTCAGCGCCATCAGGGCGCCGTGCTCGATGCCGGCCGGCGAATCGCAGATGATGTACTCGAAGCCCATCTGCACCAGTTCGTTCAGCACCCGCTCGACGCCGTCTTCGGTCAGCGCATCCTTGTCGCGCGTCTGCGATGCCGGCAGGATGAACAGGTTCTCGCAGTGCTTGTCCTTGATCAGCGCCTGGGTCAGCGTCGCTTCCTTGTTGATCACGTTGACCAGGTCGTACACCACGCGCCGTTCGCAGCCCATGATCAGGTCGAGGTTACGCAGGCCGACGTCGAAGTCGATGACCGCGGTCTTGTGGCCGCGCAGCGCCAGGCCGGTCGAGAAGCTCGCGCTGGAAGTGGTCTTGCCCACACCGCCCTTGCCGGACGTTACAACGATAATTCTTGCCATGACAAATAGATGTCCTTAATTATGGTAGAGCTGGCCGATGCCGAAAGAGCCGATTTCTCAGTGGCGATTGGCCGAACCCAGCGATGATATATCGATTCGGTCGCCGACCAAACGGATTTGTACCGGCTGGCGTGCCATATCGGCCGGCACGCCTTCGTCAAAGGTCCGGTACACGCCCGCGATCGACACCAGTTCCGGTTCCAGTTGCAGTGCAAAAATCCGTGCGCCGGCATTGCCCGAGGCGCCTGCCAGGGCGCGCCCGTGCAGCGGCGCGTACACGTGGATGCTGCCGTCGGCAATGATTTCGGCGCCGTTGTTGACCACCGCCGTGATGATCAGATCGGTGCCGCGCGCATAGATGCGCTGGCCGGCACGCACCGGGGTGTCGATGATCATGGCCGGCGCCGGCGCGGCCGGGGCCGGGGCGGCGGGGAGCGGCGGCGGAACCGGCACCACCGGCGCCGGCGGTTCGGCCGCCTGCGCTGCGGCGGCGTGGTCGCGCGCGCCGCTGGAGCCATCGTCCAGGAACAGGTCGTGGGCGCGGATGATGTCGTGCAGTCCCGCCGGGGCGCCGCGCACCGCGACCGCATTCAGGCGGTATTTCTTGAGCAGGCGCACCAGCGCTTCCCAGTCGACCTGGCCGGCTTCTTCGGCGATCGACGCGACGTCGATGACGGCGAATTCATCCTCGAAAAAGTCCGCCACGCCGCCGGTCATCTGCTTCAGCGCGGCATCGATCGCGATCGGATCGGCCGAATGCAGGATGGTCGAAATGGCGACGACCGTCGAGATCTTGATTTCGATGGGAAGAGAACTGGGGCTTTTGGACATAGATAGTTCTGGTTGGCACTAGCCCACGCATTCTACTTTGAAATTTCCTTGAACGGGAAAGGGTTTTGTGCCATCGGTTATAGGGAGCAACGACTGTTTCCGCCAAAAAAAATGAATAATAAAAACTGTTTCCTAAACAAAGAAATTGATCTTACTGAAGAGGTTGTTTGATAAATAAGCTGATAAGATTGATTTTGCTCAAACAATGTATAAGCTGAATAACTAACATTGTTGGCTTTCCCGCCAAGTTGAACGGGTGGGCGAAACACATCGGCCAGCAGGGCTGCATTCATCAACCCCGGCCGTACGGGCCGGGAACTCGGAGATCGATATGGAAGACGTCGTCATCGTGGCCGCCGGCCGCACAGCAATCGGCAAGTTCGGCGGTACCCTCGCAAAAATTCCGGCAACCGAGCTGGGCGCCCAAGTGATCAAGCAACTGCTGGCCAAGACCGGCATCGATCCGGCATCGGTAAGCGAAGTCATCATGGGCCAGGTGCTGACTGCGGGCGCCGGCCAGAACCCGGCGCGCCAGGCCGTCATCAAGGCCGGCCTGCCGGACAGCGTGCCGGCCAGCACCCTGAACGTGGTCTGCGGCAGCGGCCTGCGCGCCACCCACCTGGCGGCACAAGCCATCATGTGCGGCGACGCCGAGATCGTGATCGCCGGCGGCCAGGAAAACATGAGCGCCTCGCCGCACGTGCTGAACGGCTCGCGCGACGGTTTCCGCATGGGCGACGCCAAGCTGACCGACACCATGATCGTGGATGGCCTGTGGGACGTCTACAACCAGTACCACATGGGCGTGACCGCCGAGAACGTCGCACGCAAGTACGAGATCTCGCGCGCCGAGCAGGACGAATTCGCGCTGCAGTCGCAGCTGAAGGCCGAAGCCGCGCAAAAGGACGGCAAGTTCAAGGACGAGATCCTGCCGATCGAGATCGCTTCCAAGAAGGGCACCACGGTGTTCGACAGCGACGAGTACCCGAAGCATGGCGCCACGCTGGAAGGCCTGGCCAGCCTGCGTCCGGCCTTCAACAAGGAAGGCTCCGTGACCGCCGGCAACGCCTCCGGCCTGAACGACGGCGCCGCCGCCGTGATCATGATGTCGGCCTCGAAAGCCAAGGAACTGGGCCTGACCCCGATGGCGCGCATCAAGTCGTACGCGCTGTCGGGCCTGGACCCCTCGATCATGGGCATGGGCCCGGTCCCGGCCGCGCGCCTGGCGCTGCAGAAGGCCGGCTGGACCCACGAAGACGTCGACCTGATGGAAATCAACGAAGCCTTCGCGGCCCAGGCCGTCGCCGTCAACAAGCAGATGGGCTGGGACACGGCGAAGATCAACGTCAACGGCGGCGCGATCGCGCTCGGCCACCCGATCGGCGCCTCCGGTGCGCGCGTGCTGGTCACCTTGCTGCACGAGATGGTGCGCCGCGACGCCAAGAAGGGACTGGCCAGCCTGTGCATCGGCGGCGGCATGGGCGTGGCACTGACGGTGGAGCGCTGAACCGGGCAACGGCAGCAGTCGCAGGACAACGAACACCACAAAACAAAGCAGTTCTTAAAATAGTTTGAAAAACTAGGAGAAGACAATGACGAATCGAGTGGCATTGGTAACCGGCGGCATGGGCGGCCTGGGCGAAGCGATCTGCATCAAACTGGCCGCGCTCGGCTACACGGTCGTGACGACCTATTCGCCGGGCAGCAAGAAGGCCGAAGGGTGGCTGGCCGGCATGCGCGAACAGGGCCTGGAATTCAAGGCCTACGAGTGCGACGTGGCGGACTACGATTCGGCCCAGGCCTGCGTGGCCAAGGTGACTCAGGAAGTGGGTCCGGTCGACGTGCTGGTGAACAATGCCGGCATCACGCGCGACATGACCTTCAAGAAGATGGACAAGGTCAATTGGGATGCGGTCATGAAGACCAACCTGGATTCCGTGTTCAACATGACCAAGCCGGTCGCCGACGGCATGGTCGAGCGCGGCTGGGGCCGCATCATCAACATTTCGTCGGTCAACGGCCAGAAGGGCGCCTTCGGCCAGACCAACTACTCGGCGGCCAAGGCCGGAATCCACGGCTTCACCAAGGCCCTGGCGCTGGAAGTGGCGCGCAAGGGCGTGACCGTGAACACCATCTCGCCGGGCTACATCGGCACCAAGATGGTTACCGACATCCCGGCCGAAGTGTTGGAAAGCAAAATCCTGCCGCAGATTCCGATGGGCCGCCTGGGCAAGCCGGAAGAAGTCGCCGGTTTGGTCGCTTACCTGTCGTCGGACGAAGCCGCCTTCGTGACCGGCGCCAACATCGCCATCAACGGCGGCCAGCACATGCAGTAACAGGCAGCGGCAACACGCCACTCGACACCGCCTGCGGGCGGTGTTTTCTTTTGCGGAACGCCGACGCCTTGCCGCCGGGCGACGCGGCGCCGCCCGGCCCGCATGTTGTCGTATCCTTCATCACGACACACAGCATGGAAGGATGGCGATGGCAATCGATACCAGACAACTGCAGGCAGTGGTGATGCTGCCGGGACCGCAGCGCTACGAATATTTCGTCAAGCGCGTGGCCGAGAGTGGCGTCGTGTGGAGCCTGTACCGCCAGGGCTGGGCGCTGGCCAAGAAGGAAGACGGTACCCTGGTGTTCCCGCTGTGGCCGGACAGCGAGTTCGCCCAGGTGTGCGCCGACTACGAATGGACCGGCTATGCGCCGCAATCCTTCGCACTCGACGAACTGCTCGAGGAACTGCTGCCGCAGCTGGAGCAGGACGGCATCGTCACCGGCGTGTTTTATACGCCCGGCGCGCGCGACGTGATGCCGACGGCGGGCTTGCTGCGCACCGACCTGCACGACGAACTCACACGCCGCCGCAGCGGCATGGAGGACCAGCCATGAGCATCCTGCCGCACGGCGCGCTGTCGCTGTCGAGCCTCGAAGAACAATGGCTGCAGCCCGGCGTCAAGGGCTTGCCGATCAGCGAGCCGCTGCGCCAGGGCGCGATCGGCGTGCAGGGCTGGAACGTGCTGCACGGCGACACCAGCTACCCGGTGGCGGTGCTCAAGCTGTCCGCCCTCGAGCACAACCTGTCCTGGATGCGCGATTTCTGCGCGCGCCACGGCGCGCTGCTGGCGCCGCACGGCAAGACCACCATGTGCCCGCAGCTGTTCGGCGCCCAGCTGGCGCACGGCGCCTGGGGCATCACCCTGGCCAACAGCGTGCAGGTGCGGGTGGCGCACCGCTTCGGCGTGCGCCGCGTGCTGCTCGCCAACCAGCTGGTGGCGCGCAGCGACATCCGCGCGCTGCTGCACCTGCTGCACGAAGATCCGGGCTTCGAATGCATCGTGCTGGCCGATTCGCTGGCCGGGGTGGCGCGCCTGGCCGAGGAAGTGAACCTGCATCCGCTGGCGCGGCCGCTGCCGGTGCTGGTCGAACTCGGCCTGTCGGGCCAGCGTGCCGGCTGCCGCACGCCCGAGGAAGCGTTGACGGTGGCGCGCGCGGTGGCCGGCGCGCCCGGGCTGGCGCTGGCCGGTTTCGAGGGCTACGAAGGGCTGCTGGTCTCGAACGACCGCGCCGCCGACCTGCAGGCGGTCGCCGCCTTCGTCGAGCAGCTGTGCGGCCTGGTGCTGGAAGCCGACGACGAAGGCTTGTTCACCGGCGCCGCGATCCTGGTGTCGGCCGGCGGCTCGGCCTACTTCGACCTGGTGGCGCAGGGTTTTGCGCGACTGCACGGCCTGTCGCGCCCGCTCCAGCCGGTGCTGCGCAGCGGCAGCTACGTCAGCAGCGATCATGGCATCTACCTGGAGGCGCTGGCCGAACTCGATGCGCGCGAAGGCCGCCCGGCCGGGGAGGGACTGCGTCCGGCACTGGAGATCTGGAGCGTGGTGCAGTCGCGTCCCGAGCCGGGCCTGGCGATCCTGAGCATGGGCAAGCGCGACGCCTCGCACGACAGCGGCCTGCCGCTGCCGCTCGCCATGCACCGCCCGGGGCCGGGCACGCCGCACGCGCTGCCGCCCGGCTGCAGCATCGCCAGGATGAACGACCAGCACGCCTACCTGCGCCTGCCCGAGGGGCCGGTGCGCGCACAGCTGCAGGTCGGCGACCTGGTCGGCTGCGGCATCTCGCACCCCTGCACGACCTTCGACCGCTGGCCGTTGCTGCTGGCGGTAGACGACGCCTACCTGGTGCGCGGTGCCTGCAATACCTTCTTCTGAATGGGGTGGTCATTCAGTTACAATCAATTAACCAATTGCCGTTTCCACCAGACCGAACCCGTCCGCCATGCCCGCCACCCCGCCGTCGCTGTTTCCGCCCATTCTGCCCAACCGTCACGGCACGCTGGCCGTCGATGACCTGCACACGATCTATTGGGAAGAGGTGGGCAACCCGAACGGGATTCCGGTGGTCTTCCTGCACGGCGGCCCGGGTGCCGGCCTGTCGCCCCAGCACCGCCGCTTCTTCGACCCGAGCGCCTACCGCGTGATCCTGTTCGACCAGCGCGGCGCGGGTAAATCGACCCCGCTGGGCGAATGGCGCAACAACACGACGCAGCTGCTGATCGAGGACATCGAACGCCTGCGCACCATGTTCGGCATCGAGCGCTGGCTGGTGTTCGGCGGCTCCTGGGGCTCGACCCTGGCGCTGGCCTACGGGCAGGCCCATCCGCAACGCTGCCTCGGCTTCGTGCTGCGCGGGATCTTCCTGTGCACCCCGGCCGAGATCGAGTTCTTCCTGTACGGCGTGCAGTGGTTCTACCCCGAGCTGTACGACGAATTCATCGCGCCGATCCCGGCGGAAGAGCGCGGCGATCTGCTGACCGCCTACGCCAAACGCCTGCTGTGCGACGATCCGCAGCAGTTCTGGCCGGCGGCGCGCGCCTGGAGCCGCTTCGAGGGCCGCCGCGTGTTCCTGCTGCCGCAGGAAGAGGAAAGCTCGTCCGACACGCTCGACCTGGGCGTGGGCCGCCTGGAAGCGCACTACATGGCCAACGGCGCCTTCCTGGAAGACGACCAGCTGATCCGCGACATCGGGCGCATCGCCCACCTGCCGGCGGTAATCGTGCAGGGCCGCTACGACGTGATCTGCCCGCCGCTGGCCGCCCACCGCCTGCAGCAGGCCTGGCCGGGATCGCGCATGCGCATGATCCCGGACGCCGGCCACGGCGCCCTGGAAACCGGCATCGCGCGTGCGCTGGTGGCCGCCACCGAACAGTTCAAACGCCACGGCCGTTTCGAATAAGACCATGAACATCCAGACCAACGATATCGGCCACGTGATCCAGCTGGCGATCGCGCCGGTGTTCCTCCTGACCGGCGTCGCCACCAAGCTCACCGTCCTGATGAACCGCCTGGCGCGCATCATCGACCGTGCCCGCGTCCTCAAGCAGCAGCTGCGCCAGGGGCCGGACCCGGAATGCCACGAGGAGCTGGACGTGCTGTACGTGCGCTGGCAGCTGATCAACTACGCGCTGACCGCCAGCACCGGCTGCGGCTTCCTGATCTGCGTGATCATTTCCTGCCTGTTCCTCAACGACACCGCCGACCTGCCGCTGGACCGCTACATCGCCGGCATGTTCGTGCTGGCCATGATTGCCCTGATCGCCAGCTTCCTGTTCCTGCTGCGCGAAGTCTTCGTGTCGTTCCGGTACATGCGCATGCACCTGCACGACACCCCGGCGCAGGCGACGCCGCCCTGACCCATTTTTGAAAGCACGACTTACCATGCACGACTACCAACGTCCTCCCACCCTGTACCGCTACGGCATGCGCACCGAGCTGGAACAGGCGCTCAGCGCCGGCCAGTTCCGCCTGGTGCCCGCCAACGGCTTCCTGGTCCTGTCCTTCTCCCAGGAATGGAACAAGGAATTGTTTACCGTGCTCGGCCCGGCCGACAGCTGCCTGGTCATCCACGACGCCGAAGCCTTCGGCGAACGCCTGCACCGTGCCGTGCAGCGTACCCTGCCCAACTGGGCCGGCATCGACGGTCCGGTCGAATACGGCGTGCGTTCGCGCCTGGGCCTGGCGTTTTCCAAGACCCAGGCCGACGCCCTCGAAAAGGAGTGGAAGTTCGCCTGGCGTTCGATGTCGCCGCAAGCGATTCTGAATCCGGTCACGGTGCGCATCGGCAGCATCGAGCAGTTTGCCGAGGTACGCTCGCCGGAGAGCTATCCGGTCTGAGGCGCTGCCGCCGGACAAAAAAAATGGCCGGGCGAAACATCCGCCCGGCCACCTATCACCAACCCAGTGATTCAGTCCTGGCCGGCCCCGCTGCTGTCTTTCTTGCTCGGCTTGCTCACGTAATCCGAGGCCGGGACATCGGTCCGGCTCTGCTGCGAGCCGCTCGCCTGCTTTTGTTCCATACCGCCGTAACCCGACTGGCGCGACGCGTTCAGGCGGTCTTCCTCGCCGCGCGCCTGCATGCGCTGGCCGCTCTGGCGGGCGCTCCAGCCGGCTTGCTGGGCCGCGGCACCGCCGCGCTCGCTGCCGACGTTCGCATCGCCCGTCCCGCCACCCTGGAAGGAACCGCGCGCACGCAGGGCGGCGCCTTGCTCCTCGATGTTGGCCGACTGCACGTTGGCACTGCCCGGCGCCACCCAGCCCGGTGCGCGCGGCTGCTGGCTGCCTTCGGCCACGGTCATGGTTTTTTCCTTGGCGATCCCACGGGCACGGACGCTGTCCGGTCCTTTTTGCTTGGTCATGTTGATCCTCCTCAAGTGCTGCGCATGTCGATGCGCTGATAGAAGGATCATGCGCGCCGGGAAGCCCATCTTGAAGAGGAAGAGGGAGCGCACCTTTGTAGGATTGGAACTACTAAATTTCCACACGCCATGTTTACTAAAAGTCTATATGGCGTGTGGGCAAGGCTGTGATGGACGACCCTGCTTACTTCTTGCGCACCACCACGCAGCCGATCGAATAGCCGGCGCCGAACGAGCAGATCACGCCCTGGGCACCGCTCGGCAGGTCGTCCTGGTACGAGTGGAAGGCGATGATCGAGCCGGCCGACGAGGTGTTGGCATAAGCGTCCAGGATCACCGGCGCCTCGCCCGGCGCGGCGTCGCGGCCGAGCAGGGTGCGGATGATCAGCTGATTCATGCTCAGGTTGGCCTGGTGCAGCCAGAAGCGGGCAATGTCGCTCACCTGCAGGCCGGCGTTTTCCACGGTGTCGCGGATCATCTCGGCCGCCATCGGGCAGACTTCCTTGAACACCTTGCGGCCCTGCTGGCGGAACAGTTTATCCGGCAGGCCGACGCCGGCTTCGTCGAAGCGGTTCATGAAGCCGAAGTTGTTGCGGATGTTGTTCGAGAACTTGGTCTTCAGTTTCGAATCCAGGATCTCGAACTGGTGCGCGCTGGTGGCGGTGTCGGCCGCCTCGATGACCATCGCGGTGCAGGCGTCGCCGAAGATGAAATGGCTGTCGCGGTCGCGGAAGTTCAGGTGGGCGCTGGTGATTTCCGGGTTCAGTACCAGCACCGCGCGCGCCTGGCCCGTCTGCACGGCGCCGGCCGCGGTCTGGATCGCGAAGGTGGCCGACGAGCAGGCCACGTTCATGTCGAAGCCGAAACCGTCGATACCGAGCGCATCCTGCACCTCGACCGCCATCGCCGGGTAGGCGCGCTGCATGTTGCTGGCCGCGACCAGCACCATGTCGATGTCGGCCGGGGTGCGGCCGGCGCGCTCGAGCGCCTGGCGCGCGGCGGCCACGCAGATCTCGGCCTGCAGCGACAGCGCCTCGTCGGCGCGTTCCTTGATGCGCGGCGTCATGTGCGCCGGATCGAGGATGCCGGTCTTTTCCATGACGTAGCGCGACTTGATGCCCGAGGCCTTTTCGATGAAGGCGCTGCTGGACGGCTCCAGCGCGCCGACTTCGCCGGCCGCGATGCGGTCGGCGTTGTCGGCGTTGAACAGTTCGACGTAGGCGTTGAAGGCTGTCACCAGCTCATCGTTGGAGATGGCATGCGGAGGGGTGAACAGGCCGGTGCCGCTGATGACGACAGATTTCATGGTGTGACTTTCCAAGGTGATAACGGGAGGCAACTCCCGCAGAATCTGGCGATTCTACACAATCGTCATGACGCTGGGAACCGCTGCCATGGGCGATTGGAAGGATGTGTCAATTGGACAGGAAGCCCGTAGCCACAGGCTTTGTGCGAGATCAGCGTGCGTGCTGGGCGAGCGGCGCGGCGGCCGCCGTGCGCCTGGACAGCTGCACCGGCAGCCCCTGCAACTGGCGCAATGCCTGGGCCAGCTGGAAATCGTCGGCGCTGCCGGGCTCGAGCGGCTTGCGCTTGCGCACCTCGGCCAGGATGCGCATCTGCTCCGCGATGTCGTCTTCGTGCGTGGCGGCTTCCGCATCGCGGTCGTTCGACAGGTGGCGCTGCAGGTCAGCCTCGCGCATGCGCAGCGCGTTCAGGCCGTCGCCCTCGGCGGTCTCGTCGACCGGCACGTCGGGCAGGATGCCGCGTGCCTGGATCGAGCGCCCGCCCGGGGTGTAGTAGCGCGCCGTGGTGAGCTTCACGGCGACGTCACCGGGCAGCGGGCGGATGGTCTGCACCGAGCCCTTGCCGAAGGTGGGGCTGCCGACGATCGCGCCGCGCTTGTAGTCCTGCAGCGCGCCGGCCACGATTTCCGAGGCCGAGGCCGAACCGGTGTTCACCAGCACCGCCATCGGCACGGTCTTGAACAGCGCCGGCACCCTGGCCAGCGGGTCGTCGCCGCGGCCCAGCATGTAATACTCGGAGCTGCCGTAGAAGTGCGCTTTCGATTCCTCGAGCTGGCCGTTGGTCGACACCACTTCCACGCCGCGCGGCAGGAAGGCGGCGGCCACCCCGATCGCGCTCTGCAGCAGGCCGCCCGGATCGTTGCGCAGGTCGAGCACCAGACCCTTCAGGTTCGGCTCCTCGCGCGCCAGCGCCGCCAGCTTTTTCGCCAGGTCTTCCACGGTCGGCTCCTGGAATTGCGCAATGTGTACCCACGCGTAGCCGGGCGCGACGATCTTGCCTTTCACGCTTTTCTGGACGATTTCCTCGCGCGTGATGGCGATGCGCAGCGGTGCCGGCGCATCCTTGCGCACGATGGTCAGCACCACCTGGCTGTGCGGGGCGCCGCGCATGCGCTTGATCGCCGTGTCGAGGTCCATCTGCTGGACCGCGGCGCCGTCGATGTGCGAGATCAGGTCGCCGGCCTGGATGCCGGCGCGTGCGGCCGGCGAATCCTCCATCGGGGCGACGATCTTGATATAGCCCTCGTCGCTGGCGCCGATCTCGATGCCCAGGCCCACGAATTTGCCCTCGGTGCCTTCGCGCAGCTCGCGCCAGGCGGCGCGGTCGAGGTAGGCCGAGTGCGGGTCGAGCGAGGCGACCATGCCCGATACCGCCTGGGTCAGCAGCTTGCGCTGGTCCACCGGCTCCACGTAATCGGCCTCGATCAGACGGTAGGCATCGGCCACCTGGCGCAGGGCGTCGACGGACATGCCGTCCTCGACCGGCTTGTGGGCCAGCGACGAGAATTGCATGGTGACCGCGACCCCGAGGATCACCCCGAGGGTGAGCAGGCCGTAGTTCTTGAGGGGAGAGCCCATTGCTGTGGATCGGTCCGGAAGTGAGGTGCCGGCCGAGTATACCCGCTCGGGCGCGGGTCCGCCGTCACGCGTCCCGCGCGCTCCCGCTCAGGCCACGGCGCGGCGGCGCGCCGGCACTGTGCCGGGCGTGCCGATAATGCGCGAAAACAGCTGCAATTGCCCTTCGGTGGTCGCATCCCAGCTGAAGTTCTCGGCGTAGCGGCGGGTGGCCGCGTGCGCCGGGTAATGCTCGCGCAGGGTGCGCACGGCGCGCGCGATGCCTTCCGAGGTGCGTTCCGGCATCAGGACGCCGGCCTCGGGCGCGGCCACGACTTCCGGCGTGCCCCACACATTGCTGGCCACCACCGGGGTGCCGCAGGCCATCGATTCCAGCAGCACGTTGGCCCAGCCTTCGCGGCTGGATGCCAGCACCATGGCGTCGGCGGCGTTGTAATACTCCTTCAATTGCGGCTGGGCGACCGAGCCGAGGAAGGTCACGCGATCCTGCACGCCCAGGCGCTCGGCCTGCATTTCCAGGTTCCTGCGTTCCGGGCCGGTGCCGGCGATCAGCAGTTTGGTGTCCGGCATCAGGGGCAGGGCACCGATGGTCAGATCGTGGGCCTTGCGCTTGTCGAGCAGGCCGACCGACACCAGCGTGAAACCGTCCATGCCGAGTTTTGTACGCATGGCCTGGCGGTCCATCGGCTGGAAGCGCTGCAGATCGACGCCGTTGCGCAGCGGGACGATGCGTTCGCCGGGCATGCCCAGCCCCACCATCTCGTCGCGCAGCGCATTGCACACGGTGATCATGCCGGCGGCGTTCTCGGCGGCCCACATCAATTGTTTTCTCGGCAGCGCGTACTGCGGAATCAGGTTGATGTCGGTGCCGCGCGCGGTAATCACCACCGGCTTGTTGAAATACTTGCCCAGCATGACCGCGGCCACGCCATCCGGATAGAAATAATGGGCGTCGATGGCGTCGAAGTCGTAGCCTTCGTCGATGATGCGGCCGATCTCGGCCTTGGCCGACTGCGCCAGCAGCCACGGCGCGACCGTCATCCCGACTTTCGGGATCACCAGGTAGCGCGGGTGACGCACGTCGATCTCGTAGCGGGTCTCGCGGCGCGGCACCTTGGCAAAGCCGGCATAGTCGCCGAAGCGCGGATTCGACGAAGGGAACCAGGCCACCGGCGCCACGACCTTCGATTCGGCCTTGCCGCTGGCCAGCAGGTAGCGCAGGCGGGTTTCGACGAAGATGCCGTGGCTGGGCTTGACCGTGTTCGGGAACAGCGTGCTGAATGTAAGAAGCTTCATGAAATCGCGGAGCGGGAGGTACTGGAATGCCGGCTATTATGTTACATAACGCAACACACGTCTTTTCTAACGGAACCAGGCGTCTCTTAATAGCAAAAATGAAACGTGCGTAGCGTGCTGGCTGGAAATTTATGATAAATTCAATGGGTTCCTAGCTTAGCGGCAAGTTCGCTTGGCCTTCATTCCACGCGGCGTTCCGGCTCTGCGCACGGGCGTCGCCTGTTTACCCTACAGATTACATTATGAAAATTTCCGTTATCGGGACTGGTTACGTCGGACTGGTGTCCGGCGCATGCTTTGCTGACGTCGGCAACACCGTGCTGTGCCTGGACGTCGACACGCGCAAGATCACGATGCTCAACGACGGCATCATCCCGATCCACGAACCCGGCCTGGACAGCCTGGTGCAGCGCAATGCCGCCGCCGGCCGTCTGCTGTTCTCGTCGGACTACGACGACGCGGTGAACCATGCCGACATCATCTTCCTGGCCGTGGGTACCCCGCCGGATGAAGACGGCAGCGCCGACCTGACCCACATCCTGTCGGCCGCGCGCAGCATCGGCGCGCGCCTGACCAAGCCGACGGTGATCGTCGACAAGTCGACCGTGCCGGTCGGCACCGCCGAGAAGGTCAAGCGCGCCATCGCCGGCGAACTGGAAAAGCGCGGCGTGGACGTCGCCTTCAGCGTGGTCAGCAACCCGGAATTCCTGAAGGAAGGCGCGGCGATCGAGGACTTCATGAAGCCGGACCGCATCGTGGTCGGCGGCGACGAGCCGGAAGCCATGAAGCAGATGCGCAAGCTGTACGCACCGTTCAGCCGCAATCACGAGAAATTCGTCGAGATGGACGTGCGCAGCGCCGAGCTGACGAAATATGCCGCCAACGCCATGCTGGCTACCCGCATCAGCTTCATGAACGAACTGGCGAACCTGTCCGAGCTGCTGGACGCCGACATCGAGGCGGTGCGCAAGGGCATCGGCATGGACCCGCGCATCGGTCCCGATTTCCTGTACGCCGGCATGGGCTACGGCGGTTCCTGCTTCCCGAAGGACGTCAAGGCGCTGATCAAGACCGCCAGCGGCCTCGAGCAGAACCTGCACCTCCTGACTGCGACCGAGACCGTCAACGACGCCCAGAAGAACGTGCTGTTCAATAAGCTGGTGCGCTTCTTCGGTTCGGAACAGGCGCTGGCCGGCAAGACCATCGCGCTGTGGGGCTTGTCGTTCAAGCCGAACACCGACGACATGCGCGAAGCACCGAGCCGCATCCTGATCCGCTCGCTGTTCGCGGCCGGCGCCAACGTGGTCGCCTACGACCCGGTCGCCAGCACCGAAGCCCAGCGCGTGCTGGTCGCCGAGCACGGCGAAGCGCTGTGCCAGGAGCGCCTGCGCATCGTCGACGCCGCCAAGGCGGCGGTGGAGGGCGCCGACGTGCTGGTGCTGGTCACCGAATGGAAGGAGTTCCGTGCGCCGGACCTGCCGTTCCTGGCCGAGAATCTGGCACTGAAAGCGGTGTTCGACGGCCGTAACATCTATGATCCGGAAGCGTTCGCGGCCGCCGGCCTGGTCTACGAAGGCATCGGCCGCCGCTCCAGGAAAGCGGCATAATGACCGAAGCAGTAAGCAAGGAAACGAAGGAAACGGTACTTGTCACCGGCGCCGCCGGCTTCATCGGCAGCGCGGTGGCGGTGCGCCTGGCGGCCATGGGCTACCGGGTGGTCGGCTGCGACAATTTCAACGACTACTACGATCCGGCCCTCAAGCACCACCGCGTCGAGGCCTTGCTGGGCCCGGCCGGCGTGCCTTGCGAGACGGTCGAGCTGAGCGACGGCGAGCAGGTGGCAGGCCTGTTCGATCGCGTGCAGCCGGCGCTGGTCGTGCACCTGGCGGCCCAGGCCGGGGTGCGCTATTCGCTCAAGAACCCGGCCGCCTACGTGCAGGCCAACCTGGTGGCCTTCGGCCACATCCTGGAAGCCTGTCGCAAGCACCAGACCCAGCACCTGGTGTACGCCAGCAGCAGCAGCGTCTACGGCGCCAACGCCAAGACCCCGTTCAGCGAAACCGACCAGACCGACGCGCCGGTGTCGCTGTACGCGGCGACGAAAAAGGCCAACGAGCTGATGGCGCATACCTACAGCCATCTGTACGGCCTGCCGATCACCGGGCTGCGCTTCTTCACGGTGTACGGTCCGTGGGGCCGGCCGGACATGGCCTATTTCAGCTTCGCCCGCAAGATGCTGGCCGGGGAAAAGATCCCGGTGTTCGCCGAAGGCAAGCTGTACCGCGACTTCACCTACATCGACGACATCGTCGAAGGCATAGTGCGCCTGCTGTTCAAGCCGTCGATCCGGGAAGGCCAGCCGCCGCACTCGATCTTCAACATCGGCAACAACAGCCCGGTGCAGGTGCTGGACTTCATCCGCACGCTGGAAGGCGCGGTCGGCGTGAAGGCCGAGCTGGATTTCCAGCCGATGCAGCCGGGCGACGTACCGGCGACGCACGCCGATACCGGCAAGCTGCAGGAGTGGGTGGGCTACAAGCCGACCACCTCCCTGGAAACCGGATTGGATGAATTTGCGCGATGGTATAATCAGGCCACCCGCGCAAATGTTTCCTATCTGAAATGAAAAAAGTCCTGATTCTCGGCGTCAACGGTTTCATCGGTCACCACCTGTCCAAGCGGATCCTCGAGACGACCGACTGGGAAGTGTATGGCATGGACATGCAGTGCGAGCGCATCGCCGATCTGCTGGCCAATCCGCGCATGCACTTCTTCGAGGGCGACATCACGATCAACAAGGAGTGGGTCGAGTACCACGTCAAGAAATGCGACGTGATCCTGCCGCTGGTGGCGATTGCCACCCCGTCGACCTACGTGAAGGAACCGCTGCGCGTGTTCGAACTGGACTTCGAGGCGAATCTGCCGATCGTCCGCTCGGCGGCGAAGTACAAGAAGCACCTGATCTTCCCGTCGACCTCGGAAGTCTACGGCATGAGCCCGGACGCCGAGTTCGATCCGGAAAACTCCAGCCTGGTCTACGGCCCGATCAACAAGCCGCGCTGGATCTATGCCTGCGCCAAGCAGCTGATGGACCGCGTGATCTGGGGTTACGGCATGGAAGGCCTGAACTTCACGCTGTTCCGTCCGTTCAACTGGATCGGCGCCGGCCTCGACTCGATCCATACCCCGAAAGAAGGTTCTTCGCGCGTGCTGACCCAGTTCCTGGGCCACATCGTGCGCGGCGAACCGATCCAGCTGGTCGACGGCGGCGCCCAGAAGCGCTCGTTCACCTACGTGGACGACGGCATCGCGGCACTGATGAAGATCATCGAGAACAAGGACGGCAAGGCCACCGGCAAGATCTACAACGTCGGCAACCCGGTCAACAACTACTCGATCCGCGAACTGGCCGGCATGATGCTGGACCTGGCCGCCGAGTACCCGGAATACCGCGAAACCGCCAAACTGGTCAAGCTGGTCGAAACCAGCTCGGGCGCCTACTACGGCACCGGCTACCAGGACGTGCAGAACCGCGTGCCGAAGATCGAGAACACGATCCAGGAACTGGACTGGCAGCCGCAGGTGTCGATGCGCGACGCGCTGGTCAAGATCTTCGATTCGTACAAGGACAACCTGAGCGATGCGAAGCAGCTCAATTCCTGAGCGTTCGCTGCTGTCCAGGGAAAGGCTGCTGCGGCAGCCTTTTTTTTGCCCGTCGTTCCCGCGCAGGCGGCAACCCATGCGGCGTCACCGATCATGCGACGAGGGATTCCCGCTTCCGCAGGAATGACGGCGTTCGTACATACATTTTCGATGTTCTTGTAAATCCATGTATTCCGCCGCCATCGCCGGGTAAGTATTTGTAAAGGGACCAGACAGGGGAGGAGTGCGGGCCTATAGTGATTCCAGTTTTTCTCTCTCTCCACTCTTGAAGTGGTCTTTGCCCACGGATCCCCATCCGTGGGCTTTTTTATGTCCGGGAGTTTCATACATGATCAGAACCCGCCTGGTGCGTGCCTGCCTGCTGGCCTTTGCCATCGGCAGCGCCGCGCCGTCGTTCGCCGTCCCCTTGATGGATATGCGCGTCGAAGACCTGATGTTCATGGCGTCCGACTTCAGGAAGTCGATGAACTTGACCACCAACCAGCAGACCCTGTGGAACCAGGTCGAAGGCCGCACCCGCAGCGTGCTGCGCGAGCGCCAGCACCGCCGCGAGGCCCTGCAGGAACAGGCCAGGGCGATGCTGGCCAGGCCGGACGTCGAGCTGCGCGAGCTGAATAAACTGGTGGAAGCGGAAAGTGCGCTCGCCGCTGCCGAAGACAGGCAGCTGCGCGAAGCGTGGCTGGGCGTGAACGACGCGCTCGACGACAAGCAGCGCGCCCGGGTTGCGCTGTTCCTGGGCGAACAGCTGATGCGGGTGGTGCCGGAAGGCCGTCCGGGCGGCGAGGGCGGTGGCGGCCGCGGCGAAGGCGGGCGTCCGGGCGGGCGTGGCGGGCGCGGCATGGGGGGACCCGGCGGTGGCGCCGGCATGGGACCGGGCGGCGGCTCGATCAACATCGGCGGCTGACGGCCGCAGTGCCCCGCGCTGGGGCGGTCTGGACAGTACAAGGGCGCCTTTGCACCACCATGCAAAGGCGTTTTTGCTTGGGGCCGCCGGTGACATATGCATGATGTATCGAAAAGTAAAAAAGCGGGATTTTGTCCAGCCGGACTATCCTTCCCGGCTAGAATTTCCTTGATCTGGGTGGCAACATGGGACGAGTACGTCCTTCCCCTACCTGTACCGGCATCGCTGGTGCATGCAAATAGTATGTGCCAGACAACAGCCCGGGTTGCGGCAAGCCGGGCTGTGTTACATTTGCCGATGGCCACAAGCCGCTTTTTCTCCATGCAATTAAGGACTTCCTTGTGAAACGATACCTGTTGAGCACCCTGACCCTGTCCCTGATGGCCGCTTTCGCCCATGCTGCGGACAACACGCCCGCATCGGCTGCCTCGAGCGCCAAGGCCGCCAAATCCGGCATCGAGACCCAGTACATCGATCCGAGCGTACGCGTGCAGGACGATTTCTTCGAATACCTCAACGGCAAGTGGCTGAAGACCACGGAGATCCCATCGGACAAATCGAGCTGGGGCACCTTCATGAAGCTGCGCGACGACACCACGCCGCAGCTGCGCGAGATCATCGAAGCCGACCAGAAGGCGCACGCCAAGGTCGGCACCGACGTGCAAAAGATCGGTGACCTGTACGCCAGCTTCATGGACGAGAAAAAGCTGGAAGCCCTCGGCACCAAGCCGCTGAGCGGCGAGCTGCAGCGCATCCGCGCACTGAAGGACAAGAAGGGCGTGCCGGCCCTGGTCGCCCACCTGTCGCAGATCGGCGTGGCCACCCCATACGGCATCGGCGTGGCGCAGGACGCCAAGGCCTCGACCCGGTACGCGACCTACATCCGCCAGGGCGGCCTGGGCATGCCGGACCGCGACTACTACCTCAAGATGGACGACAAGCGCATGGCCGGCATCCGCGCCAAGTACGAGCAGCATGTCGCCAACATCCTGACCCTGGCCGGCGACAAGGATGCCAGCGCCAAGGCGAAAGCCATCGTGGCCTTCGAGACCAAGCTGGCCGAGGCGCAGTGGACCCGCGTCGAGCTGCGCGACCCGAACAAGAGCTACAACAAGATGAGCGTGGCCGAGCTGAGCAAGCTGGCCCCCGACTACGACTGGAAGGCCGCCCTCGGCGCCGCCGGCGTGGGCAGCAAGGCGGAGTACGTGATCGTCGGCCAGCCGAGCTACGTGACCGGCTTCAACCAGGTGCTGAACGATACCGACCTCGAGACCGTCAAGGCCTATTTCCAGTGGCAGCTGCTGCGCGAGTATTCGCCGTTCCTGTCGAAAGCCTTCGTCGACGAGAACTTCGACTTCTACGGCAAGACCCTGACCGGCGTGACCGAGAACCGTCCGCGCTGGAAGATCGGCGTGTCGACCGTCGAAGGCGCGCTGGGCGAAGCCCTGGGCCGCGAATACGTGGCGAAATACTTCCCGCCGGAGCGCAAGGCGCGCATGGAAGAACTGGTCAAGAACGTGCTGGCCGCCTACAAGCAGTCGATCGACGGCCTCGACTGGATGGGCCCGGAGACCAAGAAGGAAGCGCAGGCCAAGCTGGCCAAGTTCAATCCGAAGATCGGCTACCCGAACAAGTGGCGCGACTATTCGAAGCTGACCATCAAGCCGGATGATCTGGTCGGCAACGTGCAGCGCACCGCGACCTTCGCCTACAACCGCAACATCAACAAGCTGGGCAAGCCGATCGACCGCGAAGAATGGGGCATGACGCCGCAGACCATCAACGCGTACTACAACTCGCGCCTGAACGAGATCGTGTTCCCGGCCGCGATCCTGCAGCCGCCGTTCTTCAACGCCGAAGCCGACGACGCCGTGAATTACGGCGCGATCGGCGCCGTGATCGGCCACGAAATCGGCCACGGCTTCGACGACAAGGGCAGCCAGTCGGACGGCGAAGGCAACCTGCGCAACTGGTGGACCAAGGAAGACGAAGCGCGCTTCAAGGCCAAGACCGACATGCTGGTCAAGCAGTACGACGCCTTCGAACCGGTGCCGGGCTACCACGTCAACGGTTCGCTGACCCTGGGCGAGAACATCGGCGACAACTCGGGCATCGCGATCGCCTATAAAGCCTACAAGATCTCGCTGCACGGCCAGCCGGCCCCGGTGATCGACGGCCTGAGCGGCGACCAGCGCTTCTTCATGGGCTTCGGCCAGGTGTGGCGCTCGAAGATGCGCGACGAGGCGCAGATCAACCAGGTCAAGACCGACCCGCACTCGCCGGGCCAGTTCCGCGCCAACGGCACCCTGCGCAACCAGGCCGCCTTCTATGAAGCCTTCGGCGTCAAGGAAGGCGACAAGATGTACCTGAAGCCGGAAGACCGCGTCACGATCTGGTAACCCCAGGCCACGGCACCCCCGGGCGGCGGCGATCCCGCCGTCCCGACAACCCAACATACCAAGAGACCACGAGATGAAAAAACAATACCTGTTGAGCGCCCTGACGCTGGCGCTGCTCGCCAGCCTGGGCCAGGCCAATGCGGCCGAAGGCGCCGCCGCCAAGAACACCGCGGCCAAGAGCGGCCAGACCCTGTCGTCCGGCATCGCCACCGAATACATCGAGCCGTCCGTGCGCCCGCAGGACGACTTCTTCGAATACCTGAACGGCAAGTGGCTGAAGACCGTCGAGATCCCGTCGGACAAGTCGAGCTGGGGCTCGTTCATGGAACTGCGCGAGAACACCCTGCCGCAGCTGCGCGGCATCATCGAAAAGGCGTCCTCGGCCAACCCGGCCGCCGGCACCGACGCCCAGCGCATCGGCGACTTCTACGCCAGCTTCATGGACGAGCCGCGCCTGGAACAGCTGGGCGCCACCCCGCTGAAGGGCGAACTCGACAAGATCGCCGCGCTCAAGGACAAGTCCGAACTGCCGGCCATGCTGGCCAAGCTGGGCAAGATCGGCGTCGGCGTGCCGTTCGACTTCGGCATCCACCAGGACAACAAGGATTCGACCAAGTACGTCGCCGACATCGGCCAGGGCGGCCTGGGCATGCCGGACCGCGACTACTATCTGAAAACCGATGACGCCAAGCTGGCCCAGACCAAGGCCAAGTACCTGGCCCACGTCGAGAAGATGCTGAGCATGGCCGGCGACAAGAACGCCGCCGCCAATGCCAAGGCCATCGTCGACTTCGAGACCGAAATCGCCCGCGTGCAGTGGACCAAGGTCGAGCTGCGCGACCCGATCAAGGCCTACAACAAGGTCAACCTGGCCGACATGGCCAAGGTCGCCCCGAACTTCGACTGGAACGCCTGGCTCCAGAACGCCGGCATCGCCGGCAAGACCGACTATGTGATCGTCGGCCAGCCGACCTACCTGAAGAGCGTCGTCGAACTGGCGAACAAGACCTCGATCGACACCTGGAAGGCTTACCTGTCGCTGCACCTGATCGAATCCTACGGCAGCTACCTGTCGAAGAACTTCGCCGACGAGCGCTTCGACTTCTACGGCCGCACCCTGTCGGGCGTGAAGGAACAGGAACCGCGCTGGAAGCGCGGCGTCGGCAGCGTCGAGCGTTCGCTGGGCGAAGCGCTGGGCAAGCTGTACGTGGCCGAATACTTCCCGGCCGAGCGCAAGGCGCGCATGGAAGCGCTGGTCAAAAACCTGCTGGCTGCCTATAAACAGAGCATCGACAAGCTGGACTGGATGAGCCCGGCCACCAAGAAGGAAGCGCAAGCCAAGCTGGCCAAGTTCACCCCGAAGATCGGCTACCCGAACAAATGGAAGGACTACTCGGCCCTGAGCGTCAAGCGTGACGACCTGGTCGGCAACGTGATGCGTTCGCGCGTGGTCGAAGCCGACCGCGAGCTCAATAAACTGGGCAAGCCGATCGACCGCGAAGAGTGGGGCATGACGCCGCAGACCATCAACGCCTACTACAACCCGGAGATGAACGAGATCGTGTTCCCGGCCGCGATCCTGCAGCCGCCGTTCTTCGACGCCAACGCGGACGATGCCGTCAACTACGGCGGCATCGGCGCCGTGATCGGCCACGAGATCAGCCACGGCTTCGACGACCAGGGCGCCCAGTACGACGGCAACGGCAACCTGCGCGACTGGTGGACCGCGGCCGACCACAAGAACTTCAAGGCCAAGACCACCGCGCTGGTCAACCAGTACAACGCCTTCGAGCCGCTCCCGGGCTACCACGTCAACGGCGAGCTGACCCTGGGCGAGAACATCGCCGACAACTCGGGTCTGGCGATCGCCTACAAGGCCTATCACATCTCGCTGAACGGCAAGAAGGCCCCGACCATCGACGGCCTCACCGGCGACCAGCGCCTGTACATGGGCTGGGCGCAGGTGTGGCGTTCGAAGATGCGCGAACAGCAGCAGATCGTGCAGGTGAAGACCGATCCGCACTCGCCGGGCCAGTACCGTGCCAACGGCACCCTGAAGAACCAGCCGGGCTACTACCAGGCCTTCGGCGTCAAGCAGGGCGACAAGATGTACCTGGCACCGAAGGACCGCGTGATCATCTGGTAATACGCACCGGATGCAACGCGTCCTCGTGACGCACGGAAGCCGCGGCATGCCGCGGCTTTTTTCATGGGCGAAAAAAAGGCCGCGTTGCCGCGGCCTTGCCTGTTGTCGGGCCCGACTTACTTCGTCGCGCTCGAGTAGCTGCAGGTCTTGGCAACGCCGTAGATCGGGTCGCCGAACACGGCGTTCGAGCACGCGGCCGAGCCGGTGAAGGTCTTGGTCGCGAAGCTGCTGCCGGCGCCGTAACGCACGTCACGGGTGCCGCTGAACGAGCAGGTGCCGTTTTCGCCCGAGCAGGTGGTCCAGGTGACGGCCGGGGCGGCCGAGGTCTCGCTCGAATAGCTGCACGACTTGACCTTGTTCGGGGTCGGGTCGCCGAACACGGCGTTCGAGCAGGCGATCGAGCCGGTCGCGGTCTTGCTCACGAAGGTGGTGCCGGAGCCGTAGCGCACTTCACGGGTGCCGCTGAACGAGCAGGTGCCGTTTTCGCTGGCGCAGGCAGTCCAGGTGGCCGCCGGCGCGGATGGTGCCGCGGTGCTGCTGGATTCATAGGCGCCGATGTCGATCGTGCCGACGCTGGTGCGGGTTTCGCCCGAGGCGGCGTGCTTGTACTGCGCGATCGGTGCCAGCGCGAAGCCGGTGAGCGCATTGCCCGGGACCGAACCGGCGTTGATCATCGGCGCATTCGCGGCCGGGCGCAGATCGTAGTTGGCGCGGTCGACGAAAGCCGGGGCAGCGGCGCTGTAGTTGGTCTTCAGCGTGGCGTTGCTCTGGTTGATCATGGTGCCGACACCAGCGAAGACGTTATTCTGCAGCAGCACCGGGGTGGTGACGGCGGAGCCGACCATCACGAAGGTACCGCCCGAACCGGAGTCGTTCAGGAAGGTATTGTTGACCACGTACAGGTCCTTGCCCGGATTGCTCGCGCCTTCCTCGCCATAGGCCAGGATGTTCGGGTTGCTGTTCGAGGCCGGCTGCTCGATCACGTTGCCGATCACGTACGAGGTGCCTGCGTTCGGCAGGTCGATCTCGTAGCTCGGCTTGCCCGCGCCAGTGCTGGAGAAGCGGTTGTTGTAGATCGTGTTGACCAGCGCGCGCGACTTCAGGTTGTGGCCGACGTTGGCATCGTGCGAGTAGTTGTAGCGGAAGGTCAGGCTCTTGACGTTGCCGATGTACAGGTTGTGGGTATAGCCGTCGCCGAAGCCGTTGTGGCCGAATTCGCTGTATTCGATCAGGATGTCGCTGGCGGTATTCGCGCTGGTCAGGATGCCGTTCTGGTTATCGTGCAGGAAGCTCTGACGCAGTGTGAAGCCGGTGCCCTGCAGGCGCAGGGCTGCACCGTTCTGGTCGGGTACCTTGGCGCCCATCATTTCGACGTTCTCGACAGTCACGTTGTTGCCGACGACGACCCAGATACCCTTGCCCATCGAATTGGCGCCGTTGGCGTCGATCACCGGACGGCCATTCACACCGCGTACGGTCAGGTTGTTGGCGTAAATGCCGCAGACGTCGCCTTTATATGTCTTGTTGCCGACGATTTCGACAATGTCGCCATCCTTGGCGGCGCCGATCGCGGCACACGGCGCGGCGTAGGTCTTGCCGGGGCCGACGGACAGCGTCGCAGCCGACGCGCTGCCCGCCGCGACCAGCGCGATCAACAGGGCAGGGGCCAGGCGGGCGAGTTGTCCATTCAGTAATTGGATGTTGCGCTGTTGCATGTCTATTCCCTTAGTAACTAAATTCCTGTCAGCAGTTATTCCTGCTGGAAAGTTAGAAGCTTAAGGGATTTGAGACACGCGGTTTGTAAGTGTTTGTAACCGGAAATGTTTATTATGCAAGTGTAAGAAAACGCTAATTAATCATGATGTTACGGAAATTTTATATCCATAGAGGAAATATTTTTTAATGCCTACAGGCACTAAAAATCCGGTTCTTTCCTATGGGAATCTTCTCATTTGAATGCTTATGGAGCTCGCTAAAGCCGTGGGGCGTGTGAACCCACGATCAGCTGAACCCTGCACTTTTGAGTGCAACATCAACAATTTTCCAGGCGGAAAATTTTATGAGCTCTACCGGACGCATTTGCATTGTCGAGGCTGCCTGTTGCACAGGAACATCAGGTGATGCTTTTATGAAAAAGAAAAAATTTACTCTTTTTATTTAAAAATAAGCATGTATTGACCACAATGCAACATCGACAGCTGGTTTCTTTTGACATGTGACTCGCGTACATCAGCGTCGACATTTTTTACATGTCCAGGAAAACCATGCGGTGCAGCGATACTAAGTGATTGATATTACAAGAACAAAAACGTTGGAATAGTATTTGCTTATAGTCTTTTCATTGTTGGTAAATGCTTAATGGGAGAGTGCTGTATGAAAAAACTGTTTGTTTCCTTGATGTTGTTTGCCGCAACACTCGTGACAGCCGGTTCTGCATCGGCAGTGGTCGTTACCGGCAGCTCATACAGTCTCTATCTGCAGGGAGATGTCAGCGGCAATGCCACCGTGGTAAGCCCGATATTCGACGCATTCACGTCCTACTATGAGCGCAACGGCTTGCTGCTGGCGCTGAGCGAAACCGAAACGGACCTGGGCGGCGGCAAGAGCCTCATCAGCCTTACGCTGAGTGCCAACGGCGACCTGTTCCCGGCGGCGAACGAGGGCGCGTTGCTGGGCATCGGCACCTTCAATGACCCGCTCGACTTCGAGATGCCGGTGAGCCTGTACGATGCGCGTGTCACCCTGCGCGATCTGGCCGGCGCCGCATTGTTCGGTTCGGACAATATCGCAGGTCTTGCCGATACCAATTCTCCCTGGGATGGCAGCCTGCCGACCCAGAGCACGATCTTCAACATCAGCGAGATCGGCGGCCGGGGCGTGGCCGGCATCACCTTCGATTTCTACGTGACCGACAACGTCCAGACCGACGTGCCGGAACCGGGCAGCGTGCTGCTGTGCGGCGTCGGCTTGCTGGCGGCGTTTGGCGTGCGCCGCTACCGCAGCGCAAACAAAGCCTGATATCGATTCTTCCGTGCGGCACGTCCGGCGTGCCGCATGTCAGCCTTCCGTTCTTCTGCCGTTCCTCCGCACTGTTCCCGCCGTTTTCCCAGCCTCTGCCTAGCCCCATCGGCATCCGCCGCAACCGGTCACGCGTGCGGCCATAAAAAAACCGTCCACGCGGGACGGTTTTTCATTGGCGGGCAACTTGCGTGGGCACTTATTTTGCCGCCGCCACCATATAGTCGACGGCGGCCTTGACGTCGGCATCCGGTGCCGCCGAACCGCCTTTCGGCGGCATTACGCCAGCCTTGCCCTGGAAACCCTTGATCGCATGTTCGTACAGCACCGCATTGCCCTGGGCGATGCGCGGCGCCCAGTTGGCCTTGTCGCCGACTTTCGGCGCGCCTGCGATGCCGGCGCCGTGGCAGGCGACGCAGGCCGCGTTGAACAGGGTTTTGCCGGTGTCGGCACTGGCGGTCGCCGGGGCGGCGGCCGGTGCCGCAGGTGCAGGGGCAGGTGCAGGGGCAGGGGCAGCCGGTGCGGCCGCGGCCGGGGCTGCCGCGACCGGGGTGCCTGCAGGTGCTGCGGCGCCCGCTGCGGCAGGGGCTGTTGGTGCCGGCGCGTCCGGCTCCTTGAACTTGGCGCCGGACTGGTTGCCCATGTAGGCCACCGCGCGTGCCACTTCGATATCGTCCAGGTCGGGGTTGCCGCCCTTGGCCGGCATGGCACGGATACCCTGTACCGCATGCTGGACTAGGGTGTCGAAGCCCTGGGCGATGCGCGCGCCCCATGCGCCGTTGTCGCCCACCTTCGGTGCGCCGGCGGCACCGGTACCGTGACAGGCGGCGCACACGGCGGTGTAGACGGCCTGGCCGCCCTGCAGCACCTTGGGCGCGTTCATGTCCTTCAAAACGAAACCTTCTTCGGCCACCGGACGGATACGGGCCGAGACGGCTTGCGCATTCTGTGCCGAGCCAGCCCCTTCGAGGTGCTGGTTGGTGACGAAGGTGACGAGAAGAATGATGCCGATGACGATGACGAGGAAGAAACCGGCCACCGCAACGATCAGTTGCTTGGGTGTCTGGATCAGGGATTGCTGCTGATTGTGTGCGTCGCTCATGATTTCCTTAATCGAATTAAAAAAACCTGTCTCCTGCGCTGCGGATGCTTTTTTGCAATACCATCGCCTGATTATAGACGCCAAACATCGTTAGTGGAAACGCAATTACTACCCGGTGTTCGCGGTTCCCATAGACGACGGTCGGGAAAGACTGTATCCTTCGCACACCTCACCCAGCGCGGCTGTAGCTCAGTGGATAGAGTATTGGCCTCCGAAGCCAAGGGTCGCTGGTTCGATCCCAGCCAGCCGCGCCATTTTTTCCTTTGTCCCCTTCCTGTTTCACAGGCCAGACTGGCAACCTGCCCGTCCATCGCCGGTTTTCCGATCTCATCGTCCTGTCGTTACTGCATGCCATGTCTCGGTTGCAATGTGTTGCGCACGATAGCTGAGCCTCCCGCGTTTGCAGAACTAAAAATGTTAGTATTGCATGCTGTGAACATAATGTTGCTCTGAGGTTCATGCCAGCTCAATACTTCCCTTGAGAAAATTACACGGTTTTCCAGTATGGGAGGACCGAGCTCGTGTCATGGGCATCCAGTAACTTGTTGTTGCCACTTGACAACCAGCAGTTTTTTGCTGGGAAGAATCGATGTTTCCGTGATATATTAAATGTTAAACAATTTGCAAAAATTGTATCGGAACCGATAAGATGGATGTGGAAGCGGTCCTTGCAGAAAACTGAATTAGGGCACGGTATTGCCCTGTGTGGGGTGGCCGAGGCGCAGGACGCCGTCTTTGTTGCCGTATCGACTCCGGCTTGCCAGTCAGCCACCGCCGCTGACAGCAATGCTGGCCATGTTGGTAACGCTTTGCCGGCAAAAGCGGTGCTTTGAATCAAGTCTGCAACGGTACGGCCGGTGATCGTAGCACCTTTGACGACCTGTACGGTATGATGAATGCTTTGCTGTCCGGGAACTTTGCGCATGCCGCCTCGTACGCCCCGGAATACGTCGTTGTCCGCCGTGACGACGTACGGCACTCGCAGGCGGATATTTCAAGGCAGCGACGCTGTTGGGGTACATGCCGGCTCAGCGCATCGACGACGGCTTGCGGGAAGCGATGGACTGGACTGTCCATGACATGGCTTCCGGCACCGAAGACCGCCCCATGTTTTTCCAAATAATGAAGAAGAAGCCCGGGAGTTATCGTGTTTAGGATTTCTAACCACTACGTGTCGAAGATCGTATTCGTGCTGTTGTTCGTCGAAGTGCTGGTGCTGCTTGGCGCAGCCTACATCGGGGCGACGATGCGCTTCATGGAACTGGGGCCGGGGGCCTCGTTGCCGAACATCGACCATTTCTTCACATCGGCCGTCGCCTTCACCGCCGCCATCATCTTCAGCATGAGCGCGATGGGCATGTATCAGCTCGACTTCAACGAAGGTCTGCGCAATCCCTTCTTCATGAAGCTGATGCCGTCGTTCGTGATGGGTTTCCTGATCCTGACCCTGGTGTTCTACGTGGCGCCTGACCTGTATTTCGGCCGCGGCGTGCTGGCCATGGTGTTCGGCATCGCCGGCGCCGGCATCTTCGTGGCGCGCATGGTGTTCTTCAAGACCTCCGAACTGCGCTTCCTCGAAACCCGCATCCTGTTCCTGGGCAGCGGTCCGCTGGCCAAGGAATGCAGCGACCTGGCCCAGCAGAGCGGCAGCTACCACCGCTACAACATCACCGGCTTCATCCCGACCCCGACCGAAGAGCTGTGCGTGCCCAAGACCGGCCTGCTGACCGCGCGCGAAGGCGAGAGCCTGGTGTCGCTGGCGCGCCGCCACAATGTGCAGGAGGTCGTGGTGTCGGTGCAGAACCGGCGCGGCGGCTTCCCGATCAAGGAACTGCTCGAATGCAAGCTGGCCGGCCTGAAAGTGACCGACGCCGCCACCTTCTTCGAGCGCGAAACCTGCCAGATCCGCGTCGACTCGCTGCAGCCGTCGTGGCTGGTGTTCGGCGGCGGCTTCGACCAGAGCTTCGTGCGTACCTTCATGAAGCGTAGCTTCGACATCATCTGCAGCACCCTGATCCTGGTACTGACCCTGCCGCTGATGCTGCTGGCGGCGCTGGCGGTGTGGTTCGAGGACCGCGGTCCGGTGTTCTACTCCCAGGAGCGGGTCGGCATGGACGGCGAGACCTTCTACGTGCATAAATTCCGCAGCATGCGCACCGACGCCGAAAAGGGCGGCAAGCCGCAGTGGGCACAGCAGAACGACCCGCGCATCACCCGCGTCGGCAACTTCATGCGCAAGACCCGTATCGACGAGCTGCCGCAGATCCTCAACGTGTTCAAGGGCGAGATGTCGTTCGTCGGCCCGCGTCCGGAGCGCCAATACTTTGTCGAGCAGCTGATCGAAGTGGTCCCGTATTACAACGTGCGCCACAGCGTCAAGCCGGGCATCACCGGCTGGGCCCAGGTGCGCTACGGCTACGGTTCGTCGGCCGAAGACGCGCTGCAGAAGCTGCAGTACGACCTGTACTACGTCAAGAACAACAGCCTGTTCCTCGACGTCCTGATCCTGATCGATACCCTGAAGGTCGTCCTGTTCCGCAGTGGGCGCTGATTCTTCCGTGCGGCCTGTCCCCGTCGGGGGCAGGGCCGCGCCCGCCCGCACCCTACATCCGTGACGAATATCGCCGCTTCCAGTTACCTGCTGGCCGCCATCGGCTTCCTGGTACTCGGCTTGCCCGTGCTCTCGGGCTGGCGCGGCCGCGCCCAGCGCATCACGCTGCCGCTGGCCTGCCTGTCCAGCGCATTGTGGGCCGGCGTGCTGGCCTGGGAAGCGTCGCACCAGGTGTTGTGGAGCCCGCTCTCCGGTTTGCTGGAAGTGGTGCGCGACGGCGGCTGGGCATTGTTCCTGGTGGCGCTGCACGGCCACTGGCGCGACGAGAACGGCCGCCCGCGCCGTTCGCTGGTACTGGCGGCGGCCTGCTACCTGGCGCTGCTGGCGCTGCTCGCCCTGGCGCTGGCCGGCCTCGGGCAGGGCATCTTCGCCGTGTTCGGCAGCCTGCCGATGCTGGCCGCCTTCGTCGGCCTGTCGGTGTACGGCATGCTGCTGGTCGAGCAGGTGTACCGGAATAAAACCATCGAAGAGCGCTGGGCGATCAAGTTCGTCTGCCTCGGCATCGGCGGCATGTTCGCCTATGACTTCTACATGTACAGCAACACCATGCTGTTCCGCGAGCCGAACCCGGACCTGTGGACCGCGCGCGGCATCGTCAACGCGCTGACGGTGCCGCTAGTGGCGGCCTCGCTGGCGCGGCGCGGCTCCTGGACGACCTCGTTCGCGGTGTCGCGCCGCGTGATCTTCCATTCGGCCGCGCTGTTCGGCTCCGCGATCTACCTGCTGGCAATGGGCTCGGTCGGCTACTACCTGCGCTACGTCGGCGGACGCTGGGGCACGGTGATGCAGACCGGTTTCCTGTTCGGCGCGGTCTGCCTGCTGGGCGTGATCCTGTTCTCGGGCACTGCGCGCTCCTGGCTGAAGGTCTCGATCAGCAAGCATTTTTTCCGTTACAACTACGATTACCGCGAAGAGTGGATGCGCTTTACGCGCACGCTGTCCGAGCGCGGGCCGGGCCTGGGCGACCGCGCGATCCAGGCCCTGGCCACGCTGGTCGAAAGCCCCGGCGGCGTGATGTGGCTGCGCGGCGAACACGGCCGCTTCGAAGCACGCGCCCACTGGCAGGCGCCGCCGGCCGACAACGCCGAGCCGGTCAATTCGCCGTTCTGCCAGTTCCTCGAAAGCACCCAGTGGGTGATCGATCTCGACGAATACGCGGACAGCCCCGATAAGTACGAAGGCCTGGCAGTGCCCGACTGGCTGCTGGAGCTGCCGCGGCGCTGGCTGGTGGTGCCGCTGATGCTGCACGAGAAGCTGTTCGGCTTCGTGGTGCTGCAGCGCGCGCGCAGCCCGCTCAAGCTGAACTGGGAAATCTTCGACCTGCTGGAAATCGCCGGCAGCCAGGCGGCCAGCCACCTGGCCCAGGAAGACGCCGCCAATGCGCTGATGGTGGCGCGCCAGTTCGAGTCCTTCAACCGCATGTCGACCTTTGTCGTGCACGACCTGAAGAACCTGGTGGCCCAGCTGTCGCTGATGAACGCCAACGCCGAAAAGCACAAGGACAACCCCGAGTTCCAGCAGGACATGCTGGAAACCCTGAACCATTCGGTGCAGAAGATGAAGCTGCTGCTGCAGAAGCTGTCGCGCACCGAGAACGCCGAGAAGCCGCTGCCGCTGGCCGTCGACCAGGTGGTGCGCGGCGCGGTCGCCCTCAAGAGCGCATTCGAGCCGCACCCGCAGCTGGTGGTCGAGGCGGCCGGCCTGACGGTGCTGGCGGACCGCGAGCGCCTGGAGCGCGTGGTCGGCCACCTGATCCAGAATGCGATCGAAGCCACGCCGCGCGACGGCCATGTCATGATCCGCGTCGGCCACCGCAGCGACGGCCGCCGCGACGACGGCCAGCCGGAGGCGGTCGAGATCGAGATCACCGACACCGGCGAAGGCATGACCGAGGAATTCATCCGCGAGCGCCTGTTCAAGCCCTTCGACTCGACCAAGTCGGCCGGCATGGGCATCGGCGTGTTCGAGAGCCGCGAGTACATCATCGAGCTGGGCGGCGCGCTGGAAGTGAGCAGCCGCCCCAAGCTCGGCACCACGTTCAAGGTCGTCCTGCCGCCCTACCGCGAGACCGCGAACACGACGACCGTTTGACCAGAGGACAGCCGTGACCCAAACCAAACCGAAACTGCTCATCATTGAAGACGATCCGGGCCTGCAGAAGCAGCTGCGCTGGAGCCTGGATGCCTACGACGTGGTCGTGGCCGGCGACCGCGAGGCGGCGCTGGCCCAGATCCGCCGCCACGAGCCGGCCGTGTGCACCATGGACCTGGGCCTGCCGCCCGATCCGGACGGCTCGACCGAAGGCCTGGCCACGCTGCAGCAGATCCTGGCGCTGGCGCCGGACACGCGCGTGATCGTCCTGACCGGCAACCAGGACCATGCCAACGCGGTGAAAGCGATCGGCATGGGCGCCTACGATTTCCACCAGAAGCCGGTCGACCCGGAGGTGCTGAACCTGGTGATCCAGCGCGCCTTCTTCCTGCACACGCTGCAGCAGGAAAACCGCCGCATGCAGCAGTCGCAGGCCGATTCGCCGCTGTCCGGCGTGATCTCGCGCGACCCCGGCATGCTGAAGGTGTGCCGCACCGTGGAAAAGGTGGCGCCGACCTCGGCCTCCGTGATGCTGCTGGGCGAGTCCGGCACCGGTAAGGAAGTGCTGGCGCGCGCCGTGCACGCGCTGTCGCCGCGCGCCAAGGGCCGCTTCATGGCGATCAACTGCGCGGCGATCCCGGAAAACCTGCTGGAAAGCGAATTGTTCGGCTACGAGAAGGGCGCCTTCACCGGCGCCGCCAAGCAGACCAAGGGCAAGGTCGAACTGGCCCACGGCGGCACCTTCTTCCTCGACGAGGTGGGCGATCTGCCGATGGCGCTGCAGGCCAAGCTGCTGCGCTTCCTGCAGGAGCGCGTGATCGAGCGCGTCGGCGGCCACGAGGAAATCCCGGTCGACGTGCGCATCGTGTGCGCGACCCACCAGAAGCTGAAGGACCTGTGCACCCAGGGCCGCTTCCGCGAAGACCTGTATTACCGCTTGTCCGAGATCGTGGTCAACATCCCGCCGATGCGCCAGCGCGAGGGCGACGCCGCGCTGCTGGCCCACCATTTCAAGAACAAGTTCTGCGCCCAGGAATCGCGCGCTTCGCTGCATTTCGCACCCGATGCGCTGGCCGTGATCGAAGGCTACGCCTGGCCGGGCAACGTGCGCGAGATGGAGAACTGCATCAAGCGCGCCGTCATCATGGCCGACGGCAATACCATCGTCGCCGACGACCTCGGCCTGCCGGAGAGCGGCGCCGAGGAAGCGCCGCTGAACCTGCGCCAGGTGCGCGACGAGGCCGAGTACAAGGCGATCGTCAAGGCGCTGGCGCGTGCCGACGGCAACATCGTCAAGGCGTCCGAGATGCTGGGCATCAGCCGCCCGACCATGTACGACCTGATGGGCCGCCACGGCATCAAGGTCAACGCGTGAAGCGCGCCGGGTCGCGCCGCGGGCGGCGCCTGCTGGTCGGTGCCGCCGCCGTGCTGGTGCTGGGCGCGGTGGCCGCCGCGGTGGCGGTGGAACAGGTGGGCGTGACGCCGCGCACGCTGGGCCCCTACATCGAACAGCGCGCCAGCGGCCATAACCCGGCCATCGTGGCGGCCGGCCGCTTCGCCGGCCGCACCCTGCTCGAACTGGACCGCGGCAGCGTGCGCTCGGCGCTCGACACCGGCCCGGCGCTGGCGCTGGGCGCGCAGGCGCAGCCGGCCGGCGGCGACAGCGCTGCCGGCACCCTGGTCGATTCGGCCGACGCGCTGCGCGCGGCGATGGCGGCGGCCGAACCGGGCACGGTGATCACGCTGCTGCCCGGCACCTACCGTTTCGACGGCATGCGCATCGAAGCCAACCGCCCCGGCCGTGCCGATGCACCGATCACGGTGCGCGCCGCCCGCCCGGGCAGCGTGCGCCTCGATTTCGCGATGGTCGAAGGCTTCAAGGTCAGCGCGCCCTGGTGGCGCTTCGAAAACCTGACGATCCGCGGCGCCTGCGGCGACGACGACAGCTGCGAACACGCGTTCCACGTGGTTGGCGGCGCCAGCCACTTTGCCGCCGTGAACAACACCATCGGCGACTTCAACGCCCACTTCAAGATCAACGGCGAAAACGGGCGCTTCCCGGACGACGGCCTGATCGAATCGAACACGCTCGAGAACAGCCACGCGCGCGCCACCCGCCATCCGGTGACGCCGATCGACCTGGTGGCGGCCAGCCGCTGGGTCATCCGCGCCAACCTGATCAGCGATTTCATCAAGACCGACGGCGACCGCGTCAGCTACGGCGCGTTCGCCAAGGGGGCCGGCAGCGCCAACCTGTTCGAGCGCAACCTGATATGGTGCGAGCGGCGCCTGCGCGGCCAGCCGGGCCAGCGCGTTGGGCTGTCGCTGGGCGGCGGCGGCACCGGCAAGGACGTCTGCCGCGACCGCAAATGCATCACCGAGCAGGATGGCGGCATCCTGCGCGCCAACCTGATCAACGCCTGTTCGGATGCCGGCATCTACCTGAACAACGCGGCGGCCAGCAAGGTCGAGGACAACACGGTGGTCGACACCGGCGGCATCGACGTGCGCTTCCCGGCCAGCAGCGCTTCCCTCGACGGCAACCTGGTGGATGGGGTGATCCGCAGCCGCAATGGCGGCCTGCTGCGCCTGGGCGACAACCGCAGCACGGCGCTGTGGCCGTCGTATGTCGGCCACCATCCGGTGCGCAGCCTGTTCGCGGACCCCGCGGCCGGCGACTTCGGCTGGCGCGGCGACGCGCCGCTGCGCGCACGGCGGGCGCAAGAGGCGCCGGCCAGCGGCCTGTGCGGCACGGCGCGCGCGGCGGCGCCGGCCTACGGCGCCTTCGACCGTTTCGCGGATTGCCTGGCGCCGGCGGCGCGCTGAGGATAGCGGACGCGCCCGGCGTCCGTCAGGAAGCGCTGTTGGCCGTACCGCCCAGGCGGCGGTCGTGCACGTACTGCATCAGCCGGTACACCTGGCTCAGCACGCGCTTGTGCGGCTTCATGCGCACGATCGGCGCGGTCTGCATCGAGTAGTGCGACTTGAACACGTTCTGGTGCGACTGGTTCGGGTACACGTTGTACTCGAAACCGAGTTCGTTGCGGCTGTCGACCACGCGGTGCGGGTGGCGCGCCATGATCGGGTCGATCGCCAGCGAATAGGTGATCGGTCCGGTCAGGCGCAGCACGCCGCGCTTGCCGGTCTGGTGCAGGTAGGGATCGTACAGATCGATGTTGGCCAGCGTGGTCTCGATCACCGCCTTCAGGAAGGGGTGGCCGGGCGCGCCGACCACGTGCCATTGCTGGTACTCGCCGCCGTCCAGGTGGCGGATGTCGTAATGGCCTTCGCGCACTTCGTACTGGCCGTCGGCGCGGTGCCACTTGGACAGCAGGAAGCGGTCGTCGGGACGGATCACCTCATCGAGCGGGCGGGTCGCGCTGCTCTTGATGTCGAGGTAGACGCCGCCGACCTTGTACAGCAGCAGGTAGCGGAACAGGTCGGCGCGCGCAGCGCCGTAGCGCGGGTCGATGCGTTCGAAATACTCCCAGACGAGCGCCGGATAATTCCCCTTGATGAAGGCGGCGACGTCGGCGTCGTCGTAGAAGCGGTACTCCCAGCCCGGGTTCAGCGCACGCAGGCGGTCGACGTTCTCCTGCAGCTGGGGCGTCAGCTTGCGGTCGTAGAAGGTCTGGTGGATGATGCGCGGGATGCTGTCGCCGGCCGCCAGCGCGGGGATGCGCTGGCGCTGCGGGATGCGGTTCAGCGGCGGTATCAGACGTGCTTTGAGCGACATGGGCGGGACGGATGCCGTGGTCACTTATTGCGCCGCGCCGGCCGGCTTGCCGCGGCCGCGCTGCAGCAGGTCGAACGAGTACTGCATCAGGCGGTACACCTGGCTGATGGCCCGCTTGCGCGCGGTCATGCGCACGATCGGCGCGGTCTGCAGCGAGTAGTGCGACTTGAACACGTTCTGGTGCGACTGGTTCTGGTACACGTTGTATTCGAAACCCAGTTCGTTGCGGCTGTCGACCACGCGGTGCGGGTGATGCGGCATCAAGGGGTGGATGGCCAGCGTGTAGGTGATCGGACCGGTCACCCGCAGCACGCCGCGCTTGCCGGTCTGGTGCAGGTAGGGATCGTACAGGTCGATATTCGTCATGAGGGTTTCGATCACCGCCTTCAGGAAGGGGTGGCCGGGCGCACTGACCACGTGCCATTGCTGGTACTCGCCGCCCGGATGGCCGAGCAGGTCGTAGTGCCAGCCGTAGACTTCGTACTCGCCGTCGGCGCGGTGCCACTTGGACAGCAGGAAGCGGTCGTCGGGACGGATCACCTCGTCCAGCGGGCGGGTCGCGCTGCTCTTGATGTCGAGGTAAACGCCGCCGAACTTGTACAGCAGCAGGTAGCGGAACAAGTCGGCGCGCGCGGCGCCGTAGCGCGGGTCGATGCGCTCGAAATACTCCCAGACGATCGCCGGATAATTCCCCTTGATGAAGGCGGCCACGTCGGCGTCGTCGTAGAACCGGTATTCCCAGCCCGGGTTCAGCGCACGCAGGCGGTCGACGTTTTCCTGCAGCTGGGGGTTCAGCTTGCGGTCGTAGAAGGTCTGGTGGATGATGCGCGGGATGCTGTCGCCGGCGGGCAGCACGGGGATGCGCTGGCGCTGCGGAGGCTGGTTGAGGATCGGGATCAGCAGAGATTTGAGCGACATGACGAATGAAAGGTTGCTGTCGAAAGACACGACGGCAACTCGGACGCCGCATCTATTGTAACGGATGCAACAAGTCTAACATACGGACTGGTCTGTCACGCGCAACCTTGAACAAAATTCATGTCCCGTGAATACCACAGCGCCGCGGTTCGTGCCGCCAACCGGCATGCAACTGCCGGGAATTCACCAGGAACGCATCCAGTCGCAGGTCCAGTCGGCGACCTGATCGCGCCAGACGCGCCGTGAAAACGTGTGGTCGGCGCCGTTGAGCTGGCGCTGCAGGACGGTGGGCGCATCCAGCAGGCGCTTCCACTTGGGGGTGGCGGCGGTCATGTCGCAGAATTCGCGGCCGGTGAGGTCGGCGCCGCTGACGATGACCATCACCCGGCCTTCGAAGGCGCGCATGCCGGCATGCATGCGTTCCGGCAGGGACATGGCGGTGTCCGGCTGGGCGTTGCGTCCGCCGAACGCGGTCTGCGCCAGGCGCGCGATCGACTTCAGCGAGCGGCTGTAACTGAACCTGCCGCTCAGCAGCTGCTGCCAGAACGTGCGGTCGCGCAGGCGGTCGAGGTAATAGTGCTTGAGCGTGGTCCGCGCCAGGCCGTCGGCGGTGCGCACCCAGGGGTTGAGCAGCACCAGGCCGGTGACGCGCGGGTCGCTGGCGGCATACATGGTGGCCGCCGAGGCGGCATCGCACAAGCCCCACAGCACCACCTCGTGCATGCCGGGCTGCGCTTCCATGAAGGCATCGATGGCGGCGCGCAGGTCGTCGTCGACGCTTTCGAAATCGCGCGCCTCGCCCTGGCTGTCGCCCATGCCGCGGTAATCGAAGCGCATGGCGGCCACGCCCTGCTGCGCCAGGTGGCGCGCCAGCAGCGTGAACTGGCGGTGGCTGCCGGCCCGGTACTGCGGCCCGCCGACCACGATCAGGACGCCGCGCCGGCAGGGAACGTCGGGGCGGCTGACGACGCCGTACAGCCAGTCGTCGTGGCAGCGGAAGCTGATGGCGGTTTCTTCAATGCTCATGAACGTTCACCTGCAAGGCGGACGCGGTCGCTTCCAGCAGGGCCGGACAGACCGTGATTTCGGAAGTGGCCCAGAACGGCGGACCGTGCAGCGCGTGGACCTGCAGATCGACGCCCTGGCGCGTCCATTCCGCGGTGACGCGCGCGGCGGCCGGCGGCAGCGTCTGGCCGGTGGCGTTGAGGATCTCGAACCAGTGCACCGGCACCGCCGGTGCCATGGTTTCCGGCGCGGGCAGGCCGTCGATGGCCAGCGCCAGTGCCGGCGCCAGGTCGTAGCCGCCGATTTCGAGCGTCTCGCCGGCGTGCAGGACTTCGCGCAGGGCGCGGGTACTGTTCTGGGCGGAGGTGGTGTCGGCCAGCAGGGCGCCGGCCATGCGCAGGCGCAGGAACTGGGTCAGGTAGCTGGCGCCGTTCGACACCGGCTGCCACAGCAGCAGCGGACCGAGCGGCACGGCGGCCGTGCGCGCATAGTCGAGCACCAGCAAGGCGCCCAGGCGCATGCCCCACAGCGACACCGGGCAGCCGAAGCGCTCGTGCAGCCACGCCGCGCCCGCCGCCAGGTCCTGCTTCCACAGGTCCCAGCGGGCGTCGCCGAAGTCGCCGCTGCTGTCGCCGCAGCCGTACAGGTCGATCTGCAGCACGGCGTAGCCGAGCGCCGCCAGCTGGCGCGCCTGCAGCGCCGCCATGCGCCGCGTGCGGTTCATCTCCTCGGCAAAAGGGTGCACGTACAGCACCGCGCCGAGGCAGCGGCCCGCGGGCCGGTGCAACAGGCAGAAGCGCTGCCCCGGATCGCTCTTCAGGAAGAACGGCTCGGCGCGGGGGACACCGCCGGCGGCTTTCATGCGCTGCGTTTGTGCTCGACGAAGGCGGCGAGACTACCCAGGGTTTCGAAGGTGCTGGCGGTGATGTCGTCATCGCCGATATCGATATCGAAACGCTCTTCGATCGCGCCGATCAGGCTGACCACCGCCATCGAATCGAGCTCGGGCAGGCTGCCCAGCAGCGGCGAATCGGCGGTCAGGCGCTGGCCGGATTCGCCCAGGCTCAGCACGTCGGTGAGGATGCTTCTTACTTCGTCGAGATACATGTTCGTCATTTTATGTCTGGCACCGGCTTGGCGGCCGCTGCCCTGAAAGGTTCATACACGGGGGCGCAGCAGCCCCAGTCTTGCGCCGATCGGCACCGCCAGCCGGTGGATTTCGCCGACCAGTTCGTGACGGGTGAGGCGCAGCAGCGCGTACCAGATCGCCGCCAGCGGCACGAACAGCACCAGCAGGCGCGCCAGCGCCGGCAGCGTCGACGGCAGCAGCGCCATAAGGCCGGCGCCGGCCGCCGCGGTACCCAGCGCCACCAGGGCGCTCGGCGTCAGGGCCTGCACCAGCACGCCGAAGCGCAAGCCGAAATACTGCTTCTGCTGCATCGCGGTCACCGGGGCGCTGGCGATGGTGGCCAGGCACAGTGCCCAGGCGAAGCCGCGCAGGCTGCCGTCGAACAGGGCGACGCCGAAGCCGATGCGGGTCAGCATCGTGACCAGGATCGGCATCGCGCTCAGATACGGGCGCCCGATCGCGGTGACCGCCATCGGAATGTAATGGAACATCATGCCGACGCAGGCCGCCACCGTCAGCGGCAGGATGGCGGGCACGCTCTCTCCCCATTTGGGGCCATACAGGGCCATGACAATGGTGTCGCCGAGCACGGCCGTCAAGGCCAGCGCGGTCCAGCCGACGCCGGTCAGCAGGGAGGTGGCGCGCGACAGCGTCGGCACCAGCGATTCGCCGCGGTGGTAGGTCTGGGCCAGGTACGAGATCGCGCCGTAGCTCACGGTCGAGCCTGCGATATACGAAAAGATCGTCACGGTCGAGTTGGCGCGGCTGAGCAGGCCGACGTGGCGCGCCGTGCCGAGCTTGCCGAGCAGGATGTCCGGGATCGCGTTGTTCAGGGAGCCGATGCAGCTCGACAGCAGCGAACCCAGGCCGAACTGGGCGACGCCGCGCCAGTGGCGGATGCCCGGCATCCACGGCAGGTCCTTGGGACGCAGCGGGATGTAGGCCAGCGCGCAGGCGCTGATGTTGATCAGGTTGGCATACGCCAGCGACATCGCGCCATAGCCCAGCTTGCCCAGTACCAGGCAGCTGACGCAGAAGCTGATGGTGCCGACGCCATTCACGATCGCCTGCTTTTGGGCTTCGAAGTTACGTGCCAGCAGGGCGCTGGTGATCGAGCCGAACGGGATCAGCGCGAAGCCGAGCGCCAGCACCCGCATCACCGGCACGATGCCGGGCTCGTTGAACCAGCGTCCCAGCCAGCCGCTGGCCAGGAACAGGGCGGCGGCGATGGTCCAGGAGGTGGCGAACGCCACGCCCGAGGCGGCGCGCAGCTTGTCGACGGTCAGTTCGGGCTCGCGCTGCAGGTAGGAGGTGACCCCGAAGTCGCGGAACACGTGCGCCAGGTTGACGAACACCATCGTCATCGAATAGATGCCGATCTCACTCGGGCTCAGGATCCGGGCCAGCAGGATGCTGACTACGAACTGCAGAAACGTAGCGCCGGAAGAGGAAAGAAAATTGATGACCAGCGAACGACGTAAATCTGCCATGAGACTGACTACAAAAAAGAGGAATGAAGCCGCTTATGCCATCGCATCGCTGATGATGTGAATGGCCTGGCGGGAAGTCGTCTCGTACTTGCTGTTAATGAAGCGCATCGAGCCGATGAAGTGGAAGAACGCCGTGCCCGAGGTTGCGCAGTCGGGCGTCCCGTATTTCGGGAACGGCAGCGCACGGGTGCCGAAGGCATTGCTGGCCAGGTAGTTCGAGGTCACCTGCTCGGTGCCCCAGCGCGCCCAGTCCTGGCCCAGCTTGCCCATCATGCGGCGCGAGAAATCGAGCATCATCGGCCGCATCTCGGCCGACGGCGGGAACCCGGTGAATCCGGAACAGCCGCGGATGTAGCGCGCATCCGACGGCAGCCCGACGTTGACCATCTCGGTCTCGGCGATGCCCTGGATGTGGGCGCCCGGACGCATCCAGGGCAGCGCGTTCTCGCGCGTCGCCGCCAGCGAACGGACCGGGGTGTCCGGCATCTCGCCCAGCACGAAACCGTGCCCGCTGCGCACCGCGTCGAGCACTTCCGGGATCGGCTGCACGGTCAGCGTGTCGGCGTCCAGCTGGATGACGTAGCTGTCGACCGCGTATTCGGAAATCGCATACAGGCGTTCCCAGGTGCCGCCGCGCGGAATGTCCGGGTGCGTGAATTCGCGCGCGTCGCGCATCTCGAGGTGCGGCACGTGGCGGCTCAGGAGGGCGCGGTCCTCGGCGTCGATCGACGGGTCGCAGACCATCACGATACGGACCGGGTTGAGGAAATGGGTAAACGACTTGAGCGCCACCAGGTAGGGCACCACATCGCGTTTCTGCACCATGGACAGCAGAGTGAACGGCAGGTCGCCGCGCTGCAGGGGCTTGGTGGCCAGGACTTTACGCGCCGCACTCTCGTACTGCGATCGAAAGAAATCCCTTTTCAGGCGCTGGAAGATCCTGCTGACTAAAAACATCCTGCTAACTCCCTTTTTACATACGTTGCCGTACGCCGCGGGACCGGCCCGCCGGCGCAACGACTAGATGAATCGTGCTATGTGTTCGGCAAATTCCTTGCCATGCCGCACAACATTATAAGCGTGATCCACGTGCGCACGCGCATTGTTCCCGTGCATTCTTGTCATTGAAATATCATCGACATAGCGCAGCACGGCCTCGGTGAACCCATCCGTATCGTGCAGGCCGATCAGCGCCCCGGTGCGACCGTCGATGATCGTTTCGCATGGGCCGGCGGCGGCGCTGGCCACCACAGGAATGCCGCAGGACATGGCTTCGACGATGGCCAGGCCAAAACTTTCGCGTTCGGCCGCGTGCACCATCAGGTCGGCGGCGCGGTAATACGGCAGCACGTCGTTGCGGCGGCCGGCGAACACGCAGCGGTCGGCCACGCCCAGGTCCTGCGCCAGTTGTTTCCATTCCGCCACAGGTGGGCCGTCGCCGACGTACACCAGCCCGACCCGGCGCTGTGGACGGGCCTCGGCCACTGCGTGCAGCATGCGGATCAGCTGGTCGACCCGCTTCTCGGGACGCGCCTGCGCCACCGCCAGCAGCCAGAAGCAGTCGGGATCGAGGCCGGTGGCGGCGCGTGCCGCGGCCTGGTCGCCGGGCGTGAAATGGCCGCAGTCGACCGAATTCTTCATCAGAACCACGCGCTTGGCCGGCAGCAGTTGGTAATCCAGCAGGAATTTGTGCTGGGCCGCCGAATTGGCCAGGTGCAGGTCATGCTGCTGGCGTCCCAGGACGCGCCGCAGCAGGTATTTCATGCCGCGCTTGGCGATGCCGTCGCGCCGCAGCGGATCGTAGCTGTCGTCTTCCGTGTTGAGGGTGCGCACGCCGAGCCGGTGCAGCAGGTCCAGGCATACCGTCTGCGGCAACGCGCTCATGAACACCACCACCTTGATGCGGTGGGCGCGCACGAAGTCGGCGATCGCGGCACGGCCGGCGGCCGAGTTGTCGTAGCAGTCCAGCTGTACCGGCGTCATGTGCTGCGGGTGGTAGCTCGGCGCCCCGGTCAGCTTGGGAAAGGCCATGTAGGCGGCGGCCCGCTCGCCGAGGTGGGCGCTGGCACGGTCGCGCACGCCGGCGATGTAATTCCAGACATACCCCGTATCGTCGGGATAACGCATGGTGAACAGGATTCCTGGCTTGTCCAACGGGGTACGCATGGTTCTCCGGCATCAGATAAAACACAGCCGGACTGACGGGAAATCCCGTCAGTCCGGCCCTTGCTACAGTAGGTCGTTACACGCGGTCGCGCGGTTCAGCGCGGCACATCAGCGCGGAATGATAGCAAATTGCGGTCCTCTGCTGTAATCCGGCTTGTTCTTGCGAACCATGAACTGATCCCAGGCTTTCTTGCCGTTGGCGATACCCGAGGTCGAGGCCACGGCCAGCGCCGGTTGCATGTCGGCCGGATAGCCGGTGCTCGAATCGGCATAGCCCGACATGCGGCCGCGCTCCCAGATGAAGTCCGGCGTGGTCTTGTTGATCGAGGTGAGCAGATCCGCCTGCGCCTGGCTGCCGCATTCCATCGCGATGAACTTCTGGCCGATGTCGCGCGAGACCGGAACGTCGTTGTCGGTACGCATGTCTTCGCCGAAGGTCCGCTTGTACACCTGCTCGAAGCTGTCGTACACCGGCGACGACGGGCTGTCGCGGAACCAGAAGAAGTACGACGCTGCCTGGATCCAGCAGAAGCCCGGATCGGTCATGCGGCCGACCACGAACTTCGACTTCCAGTTCAGGATCGGGGTCGCCTTGCTGAAGCCCAGTTCCGACAGGTAGCCGAAGCTCCAGGTCAGGAAGTCGTCCTGCCACGGCGCGGTGCCGTTGATCTGGAAGGCCGCTTCGCCGGAACCGTCATACAGGCCGAGCTTGTTCGGGTTGCCCACCACGTAGGTCTGGTAGTAGAACTCCAGGTTGTTGTCCAGCTGCTGGGTGAAGTACGTCTTCAGCGGATCGGCATCCGGCGTGATGTAGGCGACGTGGCCCAGGGTCCGCATCGACCAGGCCTGGCCGCGCACCTGCTGCCAACGCACCAGGCCCTTGCCGTAGCCGTGGTTGCCGGCCGCGGTCGCGAGCGGGTTGGTGGCGGCCCAGAACTGCAGCTCTTCCAGATAATAATAGTCACCGGTGACCAGGTACGGCAGGTACACCAGCGAAGGCTCGTGCGCCGTGTCGTGCGAATACGGCGTGCCGCACTTCGAGGTATCGGTCGGCGCGCAACGCGGCACCGGCAGCGGACCGGCGTTCTGCATGTTGAAGTGCATCGAGATGTTTTTGTTGGCATCGCTGTCGGTGCGCAGCGGATAGCCGGTGTTTTCATCGCGATAGTGCATCGACCAGCTGCCCGAACCGTCGGCGGCGGCCATCATCAGGTTGCGGGCGCGCTTGTCGTTGGACAGCAGGTAGAACACCGACCACTGCGGCAGCGGGCCGATGTCCGGACGGCCGCCGGTCGAACCCATGTCCGCCATCACGGGACCGATGGTCATCGGGCCGGTGGTGGAGGCGGTCACCTGGTTGCCGAGGCTGGCCAGCGAGCTTTCCGGCGGCACCACGCTCTGGTCGTAGTTCGACACTGCCTTCGAGGCGATCAGGTAGGCGGTGTTCAGGTTGACGTCGACGCCCGGTTCGCTGGCGGCATCCCACCAGGCGACCTTGCGCCAGCGCGCATGGTGATAGTGGGTCAGGCCGGTCTTGGCATACACCGAGCGGCCATCCACGTTGACGTTCACGTCATAGGTCAGGTTGGAACCCGAGACGAAGGTCTTGGCATTCTCGACCACGGCCTCGACACGCGCCTGCTTGGTCAGGCCCGAGTACCAGCGCACGTCGAAGCGCGCGCTCAGCAGCGGGTGCACCGCGCCGGCGGCGTTCTTGAGCGGCGCCTTGAAGATCCATTCGTTGGCGATGGTGCCCGACAGCCAGTTGACCGGCGAGCCGGCGGCGACTGCGTCGGCCAGCGAAGCGGTGTACTTGACGTTGTTGATGGTGATGGTGATGTCGCTGTTCAGGCCCGCGGCCAGCATGTTCTGCGGGGTCAGCGTGCCCTTGTCGGACGCGGTCGACTTGTACAGCTGCAGTTTTGCGGTCTGGCTGGCGGCCAGGGCCGGCATCACGCCCGACACGATGGCATGGCGCACCGAGCCGTCCGGGTGGGTGGCCTTGACGTTGACCTGCAGGCGGACCATGGTGCCGTCGGCGAGCTTGCCGATCAGGCCTTCGCTCGACTGCAGCGCGCCGGCCGGGAATACCTGGCCGAAGGTGAACGGTGCATTGGTGCGTGCGGCACCGCTGTTCTGGACGCTGACGTCGGTCAGCAGCGCGCCCGCGGATGGGGCGGTGACGACCGGGGTCACCGGCGTGACCGGCGTGGCGACTACCGGGGTGGCGACGGTCGGTGTGGTCGGGGTATAGCCGGTGGTAATGGTCGAGAGCGACACGGTCGCGTCGGAACCGGTATTGGTGGCACCGCCGCCGCCGCAGGCGGTCAACAGGGCGGCCGACAAAATGGTGGCAATATTTGCTGCAGTGCGGAACTGGCGACTTTTGGTCACTGGCGCTGTGCGGGGCGCAGAGGTGCTGCTCAGGGTGGAATGTTGGGTAGTGGACTTCATGGTATGTGGGCGAAGATTTACGCCAGATAATGAATTGCCGTTGGGAATTGAACTGTACATGTTCTAGAAGCTTCTGGGGCTGATTTTTATCCGCCGGAGAAGAAATTCCACACAGAAACAACAAAGATTTGATGTTTTCTTATCGCGCTCATGTAAATGTCAAGTAAATGCTGCAATTTTTTTAAAAATTATAGTTTTATGGGTGACTTGATTAATAAATTGCAACAAAAAAGCGGATTATGCCGCGTTTTAGAGAAAAATGACATTATTTTCATGTTGACCGGATACAACACCTCGCCGGTGTTTTCCAGGCGGGAAGTGGCGCGCAATGCGCGTTGGATAACCAGCCGGCGATAAAACCAATGCCGTCTAGCCAAAAAGGAAATGCTTGAACAATAAATTATAATTTCTATATTAATTGTTATCTCTAATAAAGTGTTTTTATATTTATGAATATTTTGACGCGTGGATAACAGCCGTAATTATTTTGATAATTCGATCGACCGCCCCGGTAGCGGATGGCGCTGGCGGCGGCAAAGAACAAACATCTGGTCAAAATGGCGCGTCGCAGCATGCGGCAGCAGGGGTGCGCACGGCTGAAGGGCTGCGTTCCGTTGGCAATTGCCTTGTGTTAGGATGGAAAGATTCATGGCAGTTGCATCAACTGCCCGCTTTTCAACCGCACCAGAGGCAGAGAAATTGTCACTTCACGGCGCCCTCCGCATCCTCCCAAGTGATTCCGGAACACCGCGTGAGCCCCAGCATGCGTGCCGTATTTCAGTGATCGTGCCCACTCGTAACCGGCCTGCACTGCTGGGCCGCATGCTCGAGCGCATCCGTTCGCAGCGCTTCACCGCGTTCGAGGTCATCGTCGTCGATGACGGCTCGAGCGCGGCCACGCGCGACGCCTACGCCGCGCTGTGGCAAGGCCTCGACCCGCGCTTCAAGCGCATCGAACTCGGCTGCCCGGACAGCCCCGGCCTGGGACCGTCGCTGGCGCGCAATACCGGCATCGACGCCGCTGCCGGCGACATCCTCACCTTTTGCGACGACGACGACTTCTGGACCAGCGACGAGCACCTGGCGGCGATGGCCGAGGTGTTCGATGCCGATCCCGCCATCGACCTGTACATCGCCAACCAGAGCGCGGTCGCCTGCGACGGCCGGGTCGAGCGCCGCGACTGGCTGCCGGGACTGGTGGCGCGGGTGCAGGGCCGGGCACGCACGCATGCGCACGGCTACCGGCTGGAACTGGCCGACCTGATCCACGGCGGCGGCTTCGCGCAGCTGAACATCCTGGCCGTCCGCAAGGCGACGGCACAGGCGATCGGCGGTTTCTGGACCCGTACTTCCTATGAGGAGGACCGGGATTTCTTCTGGCGTGCCGCAGATGCGGCGCGCGGCTTATTTTTCAATCCCGACGTGGTTGCCCAGCACAACATTCCCGACCCGGCGCGCCAGACCAATCTGTCGCGCAGCTTCACCCAGGCCGAGCGCTGGATGATCTCGGCGCTGGTGTCGCAGCATATTGCGCTCCAGGTCGGCAACCGCGTCATTCGTACCATGTGCGAGTCTTATGAGGGCGATATCTTGCGCCGCTTGTCCCAATATCTTTCGAGCGAAGGCAAGCACGCGCTTGGCCTGCAGTATGCACGCCGCGCGCTGGCCGCGCGCATGTCCCTGAAATGGGCGCTGTACACGATGGCGCTGGCCGGGCGCCAATGGCTGCGCAGGGAGGCCGCGTGAAGGCGCCCGATAAAGTACTGGTGATCGGCGACGACACGCGCAGCTTCCTGTCGACCGTGCGCTCGCTCGGGCGCCAGGGCGTCGAGGTGCACGTGGCGCCGTTCGACTTCCGCGCGCCGGCGCTGGCGTCGCGCTACATCCACGCCAGGCATTTCCTGCCGTATTACCTCGACGGCGGCGCGGAATGGCTCGACGCCATGCGTACCCTGCTGCGCGAGCAGCGCTTTGCGCTGGTGATCCCGTGCGACGAGCGCGGCCTGCTGCCGCTGTGCCTGCACCGCGAGGAACTGGAAGCCCTGTGCCCGCTGGCGATCCCGTCGCCGCAGGCGCTCGACATCTTCTTCGACAAGGTCAAGACGCGCGCGCTGGCCGAATCGGTCGGGGTGCCGGTGGCGCCGGGCCGCATGCTGACGCGCGACGACACCGTGGACAGCATCGTGGCCGACATCGGCCTGCCGGTGGTGATCAAGGAACCGATGTCGTATGCGCTGCCGGAACTGTACGTGCGCACCAGCACCCGCATCGTCGGCGAGCGCGCCGCGCTGGCGGCCTGGCTGGCGCGCCACGACCATGCCGGCCCGATCCTGCTCGAGCAGATGTTCCCCGGCTTCGGCCTCGGGGTGTCGGTGCTGTGCCATGCGGGCAAGGTATTGCAGGCGTTCGAGCACCACCGCGCCTTCGAAATGAACGGCAGCAGCTATTACCGCAAGAGCGCGCCGCTCGACCCGGGCCGCCTGGCCGCGGTCGAACGCATGGTCGAGGCCAGCAACTACACCGGGCTGGCGATGTTCGAATTCAAGGTCAATCCGGCCGACGGCGGCTGGATCCTGATCGAGGTGAACGCGCGGCCGTGGGGCTCGCTGCCCTTGCCGGTGTCGATCGGGGTCGATTTCCCGTACCGCCTGTACCGGCTGCTGGCACACGACGAACCGACGCCGCCGGTCGACTATCCGGTGGGGCGCTATTGCCGCAACCTGGTGCAGGACATGTGGCAGGCGCGCTCGGGCGCCGCGCGGCTGGTGCGCCGGCCGCACAAGTTCCTGGCGCACTGCATGGGCTGGCTGTGGAGCTTCCACCGGGTCGCGATCGGCCGCGAGCACCACGACACGCTGGTGCTCGACGATCCGGCGCCGGGCCTGCGCGAACTGCGCGAGATCGCCGGCGCGCGCCTGGGCCGCGGCCGCCGCCAGCCGGCCGCCGTGGCGCTGCCGCAGCGGCTGGCCGAACTGGCCGCGACCTCGGCGCGTCCGGTCGAGGTGCTGTTCGTCTGCCAGGGCAACATCAACCGCAGCAGCTATGCCGAACTGAAGTCGAAGCAGTTGTTCGGCGACCGTTTCCGCTTCTCGTCGGCAGGCATGTTGCCGCGCAACCGGCGCGGCTCGCCGGCGGTCGCGATCGCGGCCGCGGCGCGCCACGGCGTCGACATGTCGGCGCACCGCTCGCGCCACGCCACCGCCGCGCTGCTGGAAGCGGCCGACATCGTGATCGCCTTCGACGAGATCAACCTGGGCGCCATCGCGGCGCGCTACCCGGATCTGCAGCACCGCATCTTCCTGCTGGGAGAGCTTGGGGCGGAACAGGACGGCGCCGGCGCCCAGATCCTCGATCCCGAGGGCCGGGACGAGGCCACCTTCCTTTCGACCTACCGCCGTATCGACGCTTGCCTGACCCGCCTGCAGCAGGCGGTCGCGCAGTCCGCCGGACGCATGCAGGAATCCACGACATGCTAAGAAAAGCCAACCATGTACCGGCCCATCTCGCGGCCGGCGAGCGCCCCGTCCTGATCGTGATCGTCGACACCGAGGAGGAATTCGCCTGGGACCGTCCGTTCGACCGCTCCAGCGTCGGCACCACCTCGATCGCAGGCCAGCCGCTGATGCACGAGCGCGTGTTTGACAAGTTCGGCATCGTGCCGACCTACATGTGCGACTATCCGGTGGCCACCACGGCGCCGTCGGTGGCCACGCTGCGCCGCCTGATGGAAGAGGGCCGCTGCGAAATCGGCACCCACCTGCATCCGTGGGTGTCGCCGCCGCACCAGGAGCAGGTGACGACCTTCAATTCGTATGCCGGCAACCTGCCGCGCGAGCTGGAATTCGAAAAACTGCGCACCCTGACCGCGGCCCTCACCGATTCCTTCGGGCGCGCGCCGGTGGCGTTCAAGGCCGGCCGCTACGGCCTGGGACCGCACACCGCCGAATCGATCGCCGCGCTCGGCTACACGATCGACGCCAGCGTGGTGCCCTACAGCGCCTTCACCAACGACGGCGGGCCCGACTTCCGCGCCTACGACGAGCATCCGTACTGGTTCAAGGCGGGCCAGCGCGACCTGCTCGAACTGCCAGTCACGACCGGCTATTCCGGCTGGCTGCGCAGCCTCGGCCCGCAGCTGCACGAGATGGCGCAGCGTCCGCTGGCGCGCAGCGCGCGCATGGGCGGCATCCTGGCGCGCTCGCGCGCGCTCGAACGCATCCGCCTCAGCCCCGAAGTCGCCAGCGGCGACGAAATGCGGCGCCTGACGCAATCCCTGCGCGGCAACGAGTGCGAAGTCTTCTCGCTGACCTACCACAGCCCCTCGATGGTGGCGGGCCACACGCCCTACGTGCGCAGCGCGGCCGACCTGGAGCGCTTCATCGCCACCGTGCACGATTACTGCGCCTGGTTCCGCGACGAGATCGGCGGCCAGTTCATGAGCCTGTCGCAGCTGCGCGCGATGATGGCGGCGCAGCGCTGAGCGTCTACCTGGCCGCGGCCAGCGCGTGCAGCGCGGCCAGGCCGGGCCAGCGGTAAGCATTCAGGTGGTACATCGTGCGCACCTCCTCGGTCCAGCGCAGGTGCCATTCCATGACGCGGCCGTAGAACTCGATGCGCGCGAAGCGCCCGCCCTCGAACAGGCTGCGGCAGGCTTCCTCGCGCATCAGCAGCGCCGGCGACAGCCCGTGCGCCAGGCTTTCGTCGTAGGCGGTCTTGAGCACCACGATGCAGCCGCCGCCTTCCACGCACAGATCCATCGCCGCCAGCCGGTCGCCCAGCCAGTAGCGGTAGACGCTGGCCGCGCCGCGCCGGGCAAAGGCTTCCAGCAGCGCTTCGTAGAATCGGCCCTGCTCGTTGGCGGCATCGACCGCGGTGCCGCCCGCCGCCTTCCAGCCGCTGCCCTCGAGCCGGCCGTAATCGGTTACCGCCTGCGCCATCTGCGCCGGTTCGCGGCAGATCTCCAGGCGCGTCTCGATGCCGTCCTGGCGCAGCCGGTTGCGCTGCTTTTTCAGGTTGCTGCGCAGGTTCTTGCCGCGCGCCTGCCAGTAGGCCTCGAATCCGCCGGCGCCCTCGATCGTGATGCGCGCGGTGCGGATGTAGTCGAGGGTGCGCAGCGTCGCGCCGTCGGCCGGGCGCGCCATCAGGGCCGGGTCGCATTGGGTGAGGCCGAGCGCCAGCGCCGGGCCGGGCAGGGCGCGCAGCAGGCCGGGCAGCGAGGCGGCCGCCACCTGCGCGTCGCGCTGCAGCCAGATGCCGACCGGTGCCTGGGCGGGCTGGAAGGTGTTCCAGATGCCGAAGCGCGCCGGTTTCAGGATCGCCATCGTGTCGGGGTTCTCGAGGCTGCCGTGCCAGGCCAGCACTTCGTCGCCGCTGCCGAACACTGCCAGCGACGCTTCCACGAATTCGGCCGCCAGCAGCGGCGAAGCGGCGCTGCCGGCATGCAGGGCGCGCCAGCGCTGCGCATGGTCCGCGAACGCGGCGGCGGGAACGGCGTGCCAGCTCATGGCCGCGCCCCCGCGCATGCCGGTGCTGGTTCCCGTGGCTGCGCCGGTTGCTGCACGGTGCCCAGGGCGTCGCGGATGGCGCCGCTCATCCAGGCCAGTTCCGCGTCGCTCAGCTCCTGGTGGCAGGGAAAGGCGATCAGTTGCCGTCCCAGCGCCATGCTGTTGGCGCACACGCTGTCGTCGACGCCGGGCCACAAGGCGGCGCCGAAGCGCACCATCGGCACCCCGGCCGCATGCAGGATCTCGAACAGCGCGTCCGGGCGCTCGAACAGCAGCGGGAACACCCAGGGACAGGCGCCCTCGGGCAGCGCCGCAAACAGCGGGCGGCAGCCGGGCAGGCCGGCCAGCGCGGTCTGCAGCGCCAGGTAATGGCGGCGGCGGCGCCCCGTGATGCGCGCGCGCGAGGCATGGCGCAGCGTCAGCCGCGAGAACCAGGACGAGCGCTTGTCGGCCCAGCGCGCATCGAAACTGAAGCTGCTGTCGGACGAGGACGGCGCCAGCGCGGCGGGTGCGGCAGGCGCGCCGTCGGCCGCCGTGCGTCCGCCGCGTGCCGCCTTGAGTGCGCTCCACAGGCGGTTCTTGGCCTGCAGCGGCAGCGCCAGCGCCGCGCGCAGCAGCGGCAGGCGGCCGTACGCGAACGCCGCTTCCAGCGCATTCAGGGCCGCCTTGAGCTCGAAGCCGGCGCCGGCGCCGTGCAGCGCGACGTCGAGCGGATGGCGGCGCGACACCAGGCAGCCGCCTTCGTAGATCGGGAAGAATTTCATGGTGCTGCCGATCGCGTAGTCGCCGGTGCTGCCGACCGCCACCCCGGCGCGCTCGCCGAACAAGCAGTGCGCGCAATCTTCCACCAGGCCGATCCCATGACGGTCGCACAGGGCGCGCAGCGGCGCCAGGTCCTGCGGGATGCCGAAGAAATGGGTGGCCATGATGGCCTTGATGCGGCCGTCTGCCGCGGCCACCTTGGCGGCGATGTCGCCGAGGTCGGGGGAGGTGTCCGGATGGACGCGGTAGAACACCACCTCGGCGCCGCACCAGTGCACCGGCGGGATCATCGACGGGCTGTGGTAGGCCGGCACCAGCACGGTGTGGCCGGCACCCACGCCCAGCGCGCGCAGCGCCAGCCCGATGGCGATGCGGCCGCTGGTCACCAGGCGCACCTGGGCGCCGTCGAGCAGCGAGGGCAGGCCGGGCGCCTGGGCGGCATCGTCCGGGTCGCGGAACGCAGCCAGCGACAAGACCGGAACGGAGGGGATGGCACGGGGGACGGCGGCGGTATTGTTTATCAACGGCATGACCTAATATAACATGCAGCTTTGCCGGTACGCGGCGCCTGCGCGTCATGCATTTTCGTTATGCCTGTCGAGGCCGAACTGGTAAGATGGCGCCTTTCCGGCAGCGCCGCGTCAACCGTCACCCGCGCGGGGAACACAAGGCATTGATGAACCACCTGATCCACGATTCCATCTTCGAAACCGCCCGCCGCACGCCGGACGCCGAAGCGCTGGCGTATGGCGCCGCGCGCTGCACGTATGCGGAACTGGCTGCGCAGGTGCAGGCCGTTGCAGCGTGCCTGCTGGCGCAGGGACTGGGCCCCGGCGACCGGGTCGCCGTGTACATGGAAAAACGCATCGAAAACGTGGCCGCCATGTTCGGCGCCGCGGCGGCCGGCTGCGTGTTCGTGCCGGTCAATCCCTTGCTCAAGCCCGATCAGGTGGCGTATATCCTGGCCGACTGCCAGGTCGCCGTGCTGGCGACCACGGCGGAGCGGCTGGCCCAGCTGGCGCCGGCGCTGGAACGCTGTCCCGATCTGGGCGCGGTGCTGCTGGCGCGCGGCGCCGCCGCGCCGGTTGCCGCCGGCCGCCTGCCCCAGCTGGCCTGGCCGGAAGCCGTGCCGGACGCTGCCGCAGCGCAGCCGCACCGCCGCATCGACAACGACGTCGCCGCGATCCTGTACACCTCCGGCAGCACCGGCGCGCCCAAGGGCGTGGTGCTGTCGCACCGGAACATGGTCACGGGCGCGGCCAGCGTCGCCGCCTACCTCGGCCTGCGCGCCGACGACCGCGTGCTGGTGGTGCTGCCGCTCAGCTTCGACTACGGCCTGAGCCAGCTGACCACCTGCTTCCTGCGCGGCGCCTGCGCCGTGCTGATGAACTACCTGTTCCCGAAGGACATCGTGGCGGCGGTCGCGCGCGAGCGCATCACCGGCCTGGCCGCGGTACCGCCGCTGTGGATCGCGCTGGCGCGCCTGGACTGGCCGGCCGATTGCACGCTGCGCTTCATCACCAATTCCGGCGGCTCGATGCCGGTGGTGACGGTCGAGGCGCTGCGCGCCGCGCTGCCCGCGGTCCAGGTGTTCCTGATGTACGGCCTGACCGAAGCCTTCCGTTCGACCTATCTGCCGCCCGACCAGGTGGGGCAGCGTCCCGGCTCGATCGGGCGCGCGATTCCGAACGCCGAGGTGCTGGTGGTGCGTCCCGACGGCAGCCTGTGCGACGACGGCGAACCGGGCGAGCTGGTGCACCGCGGCGCGCTGGTCTCGCTCGGCTACTGGAACGATCCGGCGCGCACCGCCCAGCGCTTCCGCCCGGTGCCGGGCCAGAATCCGGCGCTGCCGCTCACCGAGCTGGCGGTCTGGTCGGGCGACACCGTGTACCGCGACCAGGACGGCTACCTGTACTTCATCGGCCGCAGCGACGACATGATCAAGGTGTCCGGCTACCGCGTCAGCCCGACGGAAATCGAGGCGGTGCTGCACCAGACCGGCCTGGTGACCGAGGTGGCGGCGTTCGGCATCGACGATCCGGAACTCGGGCAGGCGGTGGCGATCGTCGCGGTGCCCGCCGACCCGGCCGCGGCCGATGCGGCCATCCTGCTGGCCGAGTGCCGGCGCCGCCTGCCGGCCTACATGGTGCCGGCCCGCATCGACCTGCGCGCCGACGCCTTGCCGCGCAACCCGAACGGCAAGATTGACCGCAACCTGTTGCGCCAGACACTGACATCCGAAAAGCAAGCAGCATCATGACCGGCAAGCCCCGCCACATCGAGCATTCCCAATTCCCGGTCGTCGACGACGTCCTGCAGGTCGGCGGCATTGCGCTGACCCGGCTGGCGCAGCGCGTCGGCCGCACGCCCTTCTTCGCCTACGACCGCGGCCTGCTGACGCAGCGCGTGCAGGACCTGCGCGCGCAGCTGCCGGACGCCGTTGCCCTGCACTATTCGATCAAGGCCAATCCGATGCCGGCGCTGGTGCAGCACATGGCGCAGCTGGTCGACGGACTCGACGTCGCCTCGGCCGGCGAGCTCAAGACCGCGCTCGATACCGGCAAGGCGCCGCACAGCATCAGCTTCGCCGGTCCGGCCAAGACCGATGCCGAGCTGGCGCAGGCGGTCGCCGCCGGCGTGTGCGTGAACATCGAGTCGGAACGCGAGCTGGCCAGCGTGGCGCGCCTGGGGGCGGCGCTCGGCGTCGCGCCGCGCGTGGCGCTGCGCATCAATCCGGCCTTCGAGCTGAAATCCTCGGGCATGAAGATGGGCGGCGGCGCCAAGCCGTTCGGCATCGACGCCGAGGAAGCGCCGCGCGTGCTGCGCGAGATCGCCGCGCTGCAGCTGGACTTCCAGGGTTTCCACATCTTCAGCGGTTCGCAGAGCCTGCGCGCCGACGCGATCATCGAGGCGCAGGCACGCAGCATCGAGCTGGGCATCCGCCTGGCCGACGACGCGCCGGTGGCGGTGCGCCAGCTGAACATCGGCGGCGGTTTCGGCATTCCGTATTTTCCGGGCGACGTCCGCCTCGACGTGGCGCCGATCGCGGCCCATCTGCACGACTGGCTGCCGCGCCTGCAGGCCGCGCTGCCGCAGGCGCGGCTGGCGCTCGAACTGGGGCGCTACCTGGTCGGCGAAAGCGGGGTGTACGTGGCGCGCGTGATCGACCGCAAGGTTTCGCGCGGCGAGGTGTTCCTGGTGACCGACGGCGGCATGCACCACCACCTGGCCGCCTCCGGCAACCTGGGCCAGATCATCCGCAAGAACTACCCGGTCGCGGTCGGCAACCGGATGGCGCCGGTCGACAGCGGACCGGCTTCCGTCACCGGTCCGCTGTGCACGCCGCTCGACGTGCTGGCCGACCGCATGGAACTCGCCCATGCGCAGATCGGCGACCTGATCGTCGTGTTCCAGTCGGGCGCCTACGGACCGAGCGCCAGCCCGGCGGCCTTCCTCGGCCATCCGGCGGCGCTCGAAGTCCTGGTTTGATGACTAGGCGGTGACGCCGGGCCGCGCCGGCGGACGGACCTTGCGGAACGGCAGGCGCAGCGGCGGGATGTCGTCCTTTTGCGGCGCCAGGATCAGGACCTTTTCCATCGTGACCAGGATCGCCAGGATGTAATAGATCAGGTCATAGTAGGCCAGCGACAGGAAGGCGCCCGCGGTGAGGTAGCCGATGATGCTGACCTGGCACATGCGCGCCAGCGTGCCCGCCCACTCCAGTTCCGGCTTGCCCTGGCAATGCCGGATCAGGCGCCGCGCGGTGCGCCAGCCGAACACGAACAGCAGCAGGAACAGCGTCAGGCCGACGTAGCCGTGCTCGCCCAGCACCTGGAAATAGATACTGTGCGCGACGTGGAAGGCTTCCGGACGCGGCGCGTACAGCCAGAACAGGCGCGGCGTGAACACCAGGTAGCCGCCGCCCAGCGGGAAGTGGTTGGCCACGTTGAAGGCGAAGTGCCAGGCGTTGATGCGGCCCATGGCCGATGCGTCTTCCTGGTACTCGTTGATGCTGTGCATGCGGTCGGTCCACTGGTCCGGCATCGACAGGTACACGATCGGGGCCACCAGCACGATCGCCAGGCCGATCTTGGCCTTGTTGTGCGACTTCAGCCACAGGAAGGTGGCCATCGCCATCGCACCCAGCAGCGCGCCGCGCGAATAGGAACCCAGCGCGGCGATGACGGTCAGCCCGGCCAGCGCGACGGCGCCGCGCTTGAGCCATTTGGTGGGCGCGCGCGAGACCAGGTACACCAGCAGCGGCACCGTCGTGACCATGGCCAGCGCCATCGTGTTGTTGTCGGTGATGTAGCTGCCGGACGGTCCCATCATGCCGCTGCGGCCGCCGGTCAGGATCGTGTACATGCCGCCCTTGAAGCCCCAGAAGCCCAGCGACAGCGCCACCACCACGGCCAGCATCTTGACGTCGCTGACGGTGCGCACCGTGAGCAGCGTGATGAGGATCATCAGCATCGTCTTCATCACCCGGTTCCATTCGCGCCAGGCGAGGTCGGGTTCGAGGGCGAACAGGGTGGTGATCGTCATCCAGATCGAGAACAGGATCAGGACGATGATCGGGGCCGTGAACGGCACCTTCTTCTTTTCCTTCGAGATCAGCATGCTCACGCAGGTGAACACGCACAGCAGCATCGCAAACGGGAAATCGTAGGCCGGACCGTAGGTCAGGCGGTGCGGGTTCATCAGGCTGACCAGCGCGTAGGCCAGCGCACCCACCACCGGCCGCTTGAAGATGTAGGGGATGATGGCGGCGAACGCCAGGAACAGGACGGCGTCACGCACGGCTCAGCAATCCCCGGAACAGCTCGACGACGCGGTGCGCATTCGCGCTCCAGGTCAGTTGTTGGTCGGCGATGGTGGCGCGCGCATTGGCGGCCACCTTGACGCGCAGGACGGTGTCGCTGCACAGGCGGCTGATGGCGGCAGCCAGGCCGTCCGGATTGGCCGGGTCGAACAGCACCGCGTTGTGGTCGCGGCGCAGGATCTCTTCGATGTTCGGTTGCGCCGGGCCGACGATGGCCTTGCCGAGCGCCAGGTACTCGAACAGCTTCAGCGGCGAGGCGTAGGCCACCACCGCCGGCTGCAGCGCGATGTCGAAGGCGGCCACGTAGCGCGCCACGTCGTCGCGGCCGACGATGCCGGTGAAGGTCACGCGGTTCTCGATGCCGAGCTCGCGTGCCTGGCGTTCCAGGCCGGCGCGCGCCGGACCGTCGCCGACCACCAGCAGGTGGCGCTGCGACGCCGGCGGATCGTCGGCGATCAGGGTCAGCACCTTGTCCAGGCCGTGCCAGTCGCGGATGAAGCCGGTGAAGCCGAGCACCAGGCGGCCCTCGAGGCCGAGCGCGCGCTTGGCCGCCTCGACGTCCGGGGCGTGCTCGAAGCGCTCGCCGTTGATGCCGTTCGGGATCACCACGATGCGCTTGGGATCGACGCCGTAGGACGCCACGATGTCGCCCAGCACCTGGGTCACCGGCAGCACCGCGTCGGCGTTGCGCCAGGCATAGGCCTGCGACCAGCGCGCCAGCCGCGTCAGCGACAGGCCGTCGTAGCGGCTGCGCTCTTCCAGGATCGGCGCGTTCACTTCCAGCAGCAGCGGCAGCTTGTAGCGGCGCGCGGCCCAGACGCCGGCCGGCAGGAACAGGTTGTAGCGTTCGTAGATGCAGTCCGGCTTGTGCTCGCGGATCGCCTTGGCCAGGCGGCGGTAGGCCACCAGCGAATAGGCCAGCTCCATGAGCTCGTAGAACCACTTGGGCAGCCAGCGCTTGAGCAGCGCGACCGCGCCGGCGTCGGCGCCGAAGTCTTCGTTCTCGATGCTGGGCGGGGCTGCGATGATCACTTCATGACCCTGCGCGCGCAGCGCATGGATCATTTCTTCGATGTGGACGTACTGGCCGTCCTTGGAACGGGTCCTGTGATGATAAAGGATGCGCACTGGAGGGCTCCGGATGGGATGACGGGTCGCGGCGGCCGCAGCCTGCCTGCCGTGCAGGCAGGCTGTTGGTTCGCGTAAAGATTGGCTTTAAGACAGAATCTTACCTTAGAAACATGGAAATTCCGCTCACGATTTGACACTCACGCGCAGGAAGGCTTCGAACATCAGCAGCGACCACAGGGCCACGCTGTGATCGGCCGCGCCCGACTCGTGCTGGCTGACCAGCTGTTCCAGATAACGGCGGTTGAAGATGCGGGTGTCCTGCAGGCGCGCGCCCAGCACGGCGTCGCGCACCGCCTGGCGTAGCGGACCGCGCAGCCAGGCTGCCAGCGGAATCGAAAAGCCCTTCTTGGCGCGGTACATGATGTCGTGCGGCAGGTGCGGTTCGAGCGCCTTCTTCAACACGTATTTGCCTTCGCCGCCGCGCAGTTTGAGGTCGTTCGGCAGGGTCGCCGCGTATTCGCAGAAAGTGTGGTCGAGCAGCGGCACCCGCACTTCGAGCGAGTGGGCCATGCTGGCGCGGTCGACCTTGGTCAGAATATCGCCCGGCAGCCAGGTCTTGAAGTCGAGGTACTGGATCAGCGACAGCGGATCGTCGGTCGGGGCGCGCGCGGCGTGCTCGCGCATCGCGTCGATCGCGCGGTAGCCCTGCAGGTCCTGGCGGAAGCCGTCTGAAAACAACTGATCCCGCTGGCGGTCGGTCAGGCGCGACACGCCGTGAAAATAGCCCTCGACCAGGTCGCGCGCCAGCGCCTCGAAGGTGGTCTTGGCGCGGAACATGCGCGGCGCCCAGTCGGCCTTCGGGTACAGGCTGCCCAGCGTGCCGAACAGGGGTTTGCGGATCGCGTCCGGCACCTTCGAGCGCACGCTGTGCTCGGCCATCGCGAAGCGGTAGCGGCGGTAGCCGGCGAAGTTCTCGTCGCCGCCGTCGCCGGACAGCGCCACCGTCACGTGGCGGCGCGCCAGCTGGCACACGCGGTAGGTCGGGATCGCCGAGCTGTCGGCGAACGGTTCGTCGTACAGGTGGGCGAGCGTGTCCACCAGGCCGTAGTCGTCCTTGTCGACGATCTGGCCGTGGTGCTGCGTGCCGTAGCGGCGCGCGACCTGGTTGGCGAATTCGCTTTCGTCGTAGTCCGGGTCGTCGAAGCCGATCGAGCAGGTGGTCACCGGCTGGCCGTCCTTGGCCATCATGGCGACCACCGCGCTGGAGTCGACGCCGCCGGACAGGAAGGCGCCCAGCGGCACTTCGGATTCCATCTGGCTGCGCACGGTCTCGCGCAGGCGTTCGATCAGTTCTTCCTGGACTTCGGCATCCGGACGCTGCGGTGCCGGACGGAACGCCAGGTCCCACCAGCGCTGCGGGCGCACGTCGCGGTCGCCGACCTTGAGCGTGATGCAGTGGCCCGGGCTGAGCTTGTAGGCATTATTGAAAATGGTCTTCGGCTCCGGCACGTAGCCGTAGGCGAAATAATCCTCGACCGCGCGCGGGTTCAGTTCGCGCGACAGTTCGGGGAAGGTCATGATCGACTTCAGCTCGGAGCCGAACACGAACATGCCGTTCGGCAGCAGCGAATAGAACATCGGCTTGACGCCGACGTGGTCGCGCGCCAGAAACAGGGTCTGCTGCTTGCGGTCCCAGATGCCGAAGGCGAACATGCCGCGCAGGCGGCGCACGCAGTCGGGGCCCCAGGCCAGCCACGACTGCAGCACGACCTCGGTATCGGACTTGGTGCGGAACACGTGGCCGAGCGCGATCAGCTCGTCGCGCAGCGCGCGGTAGTTGTAGATTTCGCCGTTGAACACCAGCGCGACGTCGCGCGCGGGGTTGAGGAAGGGTTGCTGGCCGGTGGCCAGGTCGATCACCGACAGCCGGCGGTGGCCCATGCCCAGGCCGGTTTCCAGGTACAGCTCGCCTTCGTCGGGGCCGCGGTGGTGCTGGCTTTCGTTCATGCGCCGCAGCGCTTCGCGGTCGATGTCCCGGTTGCCGTGGGTATCAAAGATGCCGACTATTCCGCACATGGTTGCTCTTTCACTATTTCGTTGTTCAGGCCGGTATGGTCAGGCCGGCCTTGCGGCGGCACAGTCCGGCGTACAGGTCGCCGTAGGCGGCCAGCATGGCGCGCATGCTGAAGCGTTCTTCGACGCGCGCGCGGGCGGCCTGGCCGTGGCGCGCGCGCAGGTCGGCGTCCAGCGCGTAGCGCGCCAGCGCCGCGGCCAGCGCCTCGACGTCGCCGACCGGCACCAGGAAACCCTGGACGCCGTCGTCGATCACTTCCGGGATGCCGCCGACGCGCGAGGCTACCACGGGCAGGCCGCAGGCCATCGCTTCCAGCATCGACACCGGGGTGCCTTCGGCCAGCGAGGGCAGGGCGAACACACTGAAGGTCTGCAGCAGGTCCTTGATGTCGGCGCGCGCGCCCGGCAGCCAGACCGCGCCCGGCAGGCCGAGGTCCTGCACCTGCTGGCGCACCGCCGGCAGCAGCGGGCCGTCGCCGACGATCGCCAGTTTCACGCGCGCGGCCAGCGCCGGGTGCTGCTGGTGCAGGCGCGCCAGCGCCTCGACCAGCAGGCGGTGGTTCTTGACGTCCTGCACGCGCGCCACGGTGCCGATCACGATGTCGTCCGGCTGCCAGGGCGCGTCCGCGGCTTTGGTGCCGCCGGGCGCGTATTTGTCGGTGTCGACGCCGTTCTTGATGAACAGGGTTTTCGCCTGCGGGATGCGGACCACGTCCTTCAGCCAGCGGTTCAGGTCGGCGGACACCGGGATGAAACGGTCGACGAAGGGCGCGATGCGGCGGCGCAGGAAGTTGTGTTTCGGGTTCAGGCCTTCGGGGTCGCTGGCGTCGCGCCCGTGCTCGGCATGGATGCGCACCGGCACCCCGGCCATGCTGGCGGTGAACGCGTATTCCAGCGCCGCCAGATTATAGGTGTGCAGCACGGTCGGGCGCAGGCGCCGCATCAGGCGCCAGAAGTCCAGGTGCGTGCCCAGGCCCAGGCCGGGAGGCTTGCCGAGCGCGTGCAGGCTCACGTCGGGGCGCTGGATACGCGCGGCGAAGTCGGTGTAGCGGGTCAGGCAGACCACCGCGTGGCGGTAGGCCGGCATGCGGTTGATGCAGTCGACCAGCAGCGTTTCCAGCCCGCCGACGCCGAGTGCGTACACCAGGTGCACCACCAGCGGACGGTTGTCCAGTTCCTGCAGCGGATGCGGTAGCGCAGCGTTCATCGTGCCCGTTCCGTCGTCAATGCCCGGTCCAGCGCGGCGCCTTGCTGCGCCAGGAAGCCGCGCAGGGCGCTGCGCGCCGCCTCCGGCGACTCGTCGAACGGTGCGTACAGCATCAGCGCGGCGCCGTCGTCACCCTGCAGCAGCGCCTTGCTGCGCGCCTGCCACAGCTTGCCGGCGATGTCGCTGTTGGTGTAATGCCCGCCGATCCACTTCCACGACCATACCAGCAGCGTGCCCTGCGGGCCGCGCAGCGTCGATTCGCGCAGGCCGATCGGGCGGCCGGCCATGGTTTCGACGCGCGAGGTGGCGTCGACTTCGTGCCAGCTGTCCTCGTAGCCGGCCAGGCGGTTGACCGAGCTGATCAGGGCGCTGTCGCGGTCCTGGTTGCGGTAGTACAGCACGTTCAGCGCCACCGGCACGGTGCCGCTGCGGTAGACGCGGTGGACGCTGGCGCTCGGCGCCATGTAGGCCGGTACCCAGGTGGCGAACTCGGGCGCCTGCGGCAGGTCCAGCGCGAGCTGGCCGAGGGCGACTGGCGCCGGGTTGTGGTTGACGCGTTCGCCGACCAGCGCGGATGCCGGCCACAGCGCAGCCAGCGCCAGCACCGCCACGGTCATGGCGGCGAAGCGGCGCGCCGGGGCGCCGGCCAGCGGCGTGGCCCGGGCGGCCGGAGCCGCGCTCGGGTCGGCGGCCGGCGCGTCTTCGCGCCAGTAGCTGCCGATCCAGAACATGACGAACATGACCAGGCCGAAGAACAGCCAGCCGTAGATGATGTGGTCGACGCCGGTGGCCAGTTCCATGCCGGACAGGTGGCCGATCATCACGATCATGTAGGCGCGCAAGCCGTTGGCGATGATCGGCACCACCATCGACAGGGCGATGAACAGCAGGCGCCGCTTGTTCGAGCGGTAGGTCAGATAGGCGTACAGGCAGCCCAGGGTGATCGAGGAGATCAGGTAGCGCACGCCGCTGCAGGCTTCGACCACCGACCAGTTGCCGGTCGGGAGCTCGAAGCGGGTGCCGCTGCGCAGCACCGGGATGCCGGTGGCGCGCACCGCCCACACGGTGAAGTCGGCGGTGAACTGGATCAGCGGCGCCACGAACACGTCGCCGAACGGCACCGCGAACAGCAGGAACAGCAGCGGGAAGGCGAGCGAGCCGGCCAGCTGCGGGCCGAGCAGGGCCAGCGCGATCACCGGCAGCATCGCCACGAATGCGTATTGCGACACGAACTGCACTTCGCCCAGCTGCGCCGCCAGCCAGCCGAGGCCGAGCACGGCGAGCAGGACCAGTGCCGGCGCCCAGGGCTTGGGCGGGTACAGGCTGAAATTCTCGCGCTTGCGCCAGATGAGCCACAGGCTGATCGGCAGGATGATATAGCCGTGGGCAAAGGTCTCCGAGCTGTTCCAGATATCGACGATCGAGTGCGCGGTACCGAAATACAGGGCGAACGGGGCCAGCAGGGCCAGCGCGATCAGGGTCATGCTGGCGCGCGACAGCGGCACGGCGGGAACGGCGGGCGCGGTGCCGACCACGCCGGGGGGCGGCTTCAGGAACATTCCAGGTTCTCTCCTATGCAGGCAAGATTGCTCGACCAGCTGTATTGGCGTTGCACTTTGGCGCGCGCGGCCTGGCCGATCGCGGCGCTAGCGCTGGCCTGGCCGTCGAGCAGCGTACCGACGGCGGCGGCGAAGGCCGGGGCATCCCCGGCCAGCACCAGTTCGCTGCCGGGGACGGCATCGATGCCTTCCAGCGCCTGCGGCGACACCACCACCGGGGTCGCCATCGCCATCGCTTCCAGCACCTTGTTCTGGATGCCGCGCGCAATGCGCAGCGGCGCCACCGCGACCGCGGCGTGGGCGATGTAGGGGCGCACGTCGGGCACGGTGCCGGTGACGTGGACGCCCGGACGCTGGGCCAGTGCCTGCACCGCAGGGCTGGGGCGCGAGCCGACGATGTAGAAGCGCAGTTCCGGGAAGCGTTGGCGCAGGGTCGGGAACACCTCGTCGCAGAACCACTGCACCGCGTCCACGTTGGGCCAGTAATCCATGGCGCCGGTGAACACCAGCGCGCGCTCGCCGGCGGCGTACGGGCTTGCGTGCGCTTCGTGCGGCGAGAAGTAATCGGTGTCGACGCCGTTGCTGAAGTGGCCGATCTTGACGCTGCTTTCCGGCGCCAGCGTGCGGAACAGTTCCGCCTCCGGGGCCGACACGAACAGCGAGGCGTCGTAGTCGCGCGCCACCTGGCGCTCGTAGCGCAGCAGCTGGCGCGCCTCATAGTTGTACAGCCAGCTCATCGGGAAGGATTTCTTTTCCGCGTACTGGCGCCACTTGTCGGAATCGACGTCGACGAAATCGACCACGCGGCGCGCCGCGCGGTAGGGGTCGGCGTACTGCGCCATCGCCGACGAGAACACCAGCACGCGCTCGATGCGGTGCGCGGCCACGGTGTCCTTCACCCAGCGGCCCATGGCGGCGTCGCGGTAGTACTCGAGCGACAGCGAGCGGTTCTTCACCAGCGCCTGCAGGCTGCGCACGCGTGCCAGCAGCGGCTGCATGCGCGCGAAATGGCTGCTGGCGCACAGCGCCTCGACGTGCGGCACGTACTGCCAGTCTTCGGGATCGTCGACAAAGGTGGCCAGGTGCACGCGGTAGTGGCGCGCCAGGTGTTTCAGCAGGTGATACGAGCGGATCTTGTCGCCCTTGTTGGGCGGGTAGGGGATCCGGTGGATCAGCAGGAGCAGGTCTTCCACGATTCTTCTTTGCTATCAGCCCAGGTTGCGGACGATGTGCGGGCCCATGAAGTTCGCCACCGGCAGCGGCAGCTTCTTCCACATCTTGATGAACAGCTGGTACTTCGGGTTGAGCGGGTTGTTGTCGGGCAGGGCGTCGCTGCCGTACAGCTTGTATTCGTAGGGCAGGTGCTGGGCGGTGAAGCCCCAGTTCTTCTTGAAGTCGTAAGCGCCGGTGCCCAGCTTGCTGCGCCCGAAGTCGAACAGGCGGCAGCCGCGCGCGGCCGCTGCCTGCATCAGGTTCCAGTACATGAAGTCGTTGCCGGCCACTTCGCGCGCCAGGTCGGTGCCGCCGCCGTAGTAGGGCACGACCTCGTCGCGCCAGTAGAACGACAGCACCGCCGCCACCAGGCGGTTGTCCTCGGTGACGATGGTGCGCACTTCGCACTCGTCGCCGAAGGTCTGCTGCAGCAGGGCGAAGTATTTTTTCGGGAACACCGGGGTGCCCAGGCGGTGCACGCTGCGCGCATAGGCGTCGAACATGCGGTCGACGTTGGCGTCGACTTCGCCGCGCAGGCCCAGCTTGATGCCCTTGCGGACCATCGCACGCTGCTTGCGCGGGATGGCGTTCATGTTGGTCTCGTCGTCGCCGCTGATCTCCTTGCGGAAGGTGACGTACAGTTCCTTGGTGTGCCAAGCCGGATCTTCCGGGTGGAAGCGTTCCATGCCGCGGTATTCGAGGTGGCCGACGCCCAGCTTCTGCGCCAGTTCGTGCGCGGCCTGGTCGAGCACGGCCAGGGCGGCGGGGTTGGTGCAGGCCGGGCCGCCGTACACGCAGAACGGCATCGCGCCCAGCGAATGGCCGAACAGGCGGCTCTTGATCTCGGCCAGCGGCAGCACGCCGACGATCCGGCCATCCTGTTCGGCGTAATAGAACCAGGTCTTGATGCCGAACGAGCGCTCGATCACGGTCTGCCAGCCGGACAGGTGGAAGAAGGTGGCGTCCGGGCAGGCGCGCACGAAGGCATCCCAGCGCGGGTAGTCGGCACGCTGCAGCAGGTGCAGGGTCAGCGGACCGGCTTGCGGCGCGGGGGCGGAAACGGCGGCGGCGGGGTTGGTCAGTTTGGCCTGGGCGGCTTCGATGATCGAGTTCATGGCTGCGAATTTAAGACTGATTAAGGAAGATGCGGTCCATGCGGTCCCAAGCGAAATCGCGGGCCAGCGCTTCGATGCGGCTTTCCATGCGCTCGATGTTGACGTAGTGGCGGAAGCGCGACTTGGCGCCGATGCCTTCGGGACGCGGCTGGCCGGGGTCGATTTCCCACGGGTGGAAGTAGAACAGCGCCGGCTGGCGGTCGTCCTGGTTCACCTTGGCCATCATCCAGCGCGACAGCGCGTACGGCAGCAGGCGGAAATAGCCGCCGCCGCCGGCCGGCAGGTTGCGGCCCATCAGCTGCACCGTGGTGATCGGCACTTCCAGCAGGCCGTCGGTGCCGTTCGGGTAGAACGCGAAGCGCGGCGCTTCCGGCATGCCGTAGTGGTCGTGCGCCACCGGGTAGATGCTGGAGCTGTAGCGGTAGCCGGCCTCCAGCAGCACGTCGAGCGCCCACAGGTTGTCGCGGCCGATCGAGAAGCTCGGCGCGCGGTAGCCGACCACCGCCTGGCCGCCGATGTCTTCCAGCAGCGCCTTGGCCGAGCGCACGTCGTTGTCGAATTCGGCGCGGGTCTGGTCGGAGGCGCGCAGGTGGCCGTAGCCGTGGCTGGCCAGTTCGTGGCCGCCGGCGACGATGCGCTTGACCACGTTCGGGTAGCGCTCGGCGATCCAGCCCAGCGTGAAGAAGGTGGCGCGCACGCCCTTGGCGTCGAACAGGGCCAGGATGCGGTCCATGTTGGCTTCGACGCGGCATTCGCGCGTAGGCCAGCTGGCGCGGTCGATGTAGGGTGCGAAGGCCGACACCTGGAAATAATCCTCGACGTCGCAGGTCATTGCGTTACGGATGCGTTCACCTGGGGCCGGCGCAGGGCGCGCGGCAAGTTCGTACATATTCATTCTTGATTGTCCACGTGATGGGTTGGCGCCCCTTGGGGCGTGGCCACGATCTTTTTCAGGATCGACAGCACCGACACGATCGATTTTTCGAGGCGCATCATGCGCTCGTCCAGCATCTCGACGCTGTTGGCGCGGCGGTCGCCGTTGCGCTGGTCGATCATGCGCATGCCGCCGGCGCGCAGTTCGTTGTCGAGTCCCGGCGCGGAAGGCAGTGCATCCTCGGCCGGCGTGCCCATGACTTCGGGCACCTTGTATTCTTCGCTGATGTCGCTGATCACGGTATGGATGTCGTTTTCCGTGAACGCGTGCAGTTCTTCCAGGTAGCCCATCAGCAGCACGCGGTCCATCAGCGTGTTGACTTTACGGGGGATGCCGCCGCTGTAGGCAAAGATCGCGGCATGGGCGCCGTCGTCGAAGGACGGGTCGCCGTGCCAGCCGACCGTCGCCAGGCGGTGCTCGATGTAGGCGTGGGTCTCCTGCGCATCCATCGGGCCCAGGTGGTAGCTGGCGATCACGCGCTGGCGCAACTGCTGCATGCCGGGGCTGTGCAGGGTGGCGCGGAATTCCGGCTGGCCGAGCAGGAAGGTCTGCAGCAGCGACTTGTCGTCGGTCTGGAAGTTGGACAGCATGCGCAGCTCTTCCACGGTGCGCGCCGACAGGTTCTGGGCTTCGTCGATGACCAGCAGGGCACGCTTGCCCTGGTGGTCGACGTCGCACAGGAAGCGCTCCAGGCGCGTCAGGAGGTCGGTCTTGCTGGCACCCTCGTACGGCAGGCCGAAGGCCGACACCACCATGCGCAGCGTGTCGTCCGGATCGAGGTGGGTGTTGACGATGTGGGCGGCGACGATCTGGTCCGACGGCAACCGGTTGAACAGGTTGCGCACCAGCGTGGTCTTGCCGGCACCGACTTCGCCGGTGATGACGATGAAGCCTTCACCCTGCGACAGGCCGTACTCGAGGTAAGCCATGGCGCGCTTGTGACCCTTGCTGCCGTAGAAGAAATGCGGGTCGGGGCGCAGCTGGAAGGGCTTGGCGGTTAATCCGTAATACGTTTCGTACATCGTGAAGGGCTCCGCTTAATACAGGACGGACAGGGTCGCGATCACGGCGTTTTCGCGATAGTTGCCGCTGGTGATCTGGTACTGGTTGCCACGCGTGTGGCGCAGCTCGATACTGCCCTGCGTTTTGGGGGCGAAACGGTGGTTCAGTCCCAGGCGCAACTGGCGGCTGTGGCTGCTGATGTCGGTCGCCAGCGAACGCGCATTCGAGATCGCCACGTTGACGAACGCATTGCTGCGCGGCGACAGCCGGTAATCCAGATTGGCGTTGGCGCCGCGCTGGGTGGTGCTGTCGTTCAGCGAGGCCAGTTGCCCGAGCAGCAGGGCGCTGTCGCTCTGCTGGGTCGACAGCGCCAGCCGGTCTTCGTCGTACACCGAGAACGACAGGTTGCTGCGCGCGCCGCGGAAGATCGCGGCCCCCTGCAGGCGCTTGACGCGGATGTAGCGGTTGCTCAGGTAATTGATGCTGTCGGCCAGCGAGGCCGGCAGGCCGGTAGCGGCGATGTACGCCTGCACCGCGGCCTGGCGCGCGACCGGATCCGGATAGGCGGTGGCGAACAGGCTGTCCAGCATGGCGGCGGTGTCGATCGCGGCCGGCAGCACGAATTGCGAGCGGGTGGTGGTGACCTGGTCGCTGTAGTTCAGGTTCCAGACGCTGCGCTGGGTGCGGTAGCTGGACACCAGCGAACCGGTCTTGCCGAAGAAGCGGTGGCCGAACGAGGCCTGGACGCTGGTACGGGTCGACGGCGTCCAGATGAAACCGCCCATCCAGCTGCGTCCGGCGGTGCGCTCGCCGAGGGCGGCGTACTCGTACTTGTCGTAGCCGGCGTTGGCGGTCAGGCTGAAGCGCCGGATCACGCTCCAGCGCAGGCCGACGCTGCTGTTTTCGGACGAGGAGTCGCCGGCCAGGCGTTCGCTCAGGTCCTGGTGATAGTGCGACAGGTTCCAGCCGATGGTGGTGAAGGCGGTGCCGCTGCTCAGGTCGACCATGCGCGTGCTGGCCATGCTGTTGCCGAAACCGGTGCCGCCGCCTTCGACCGAGTCGCGCGTGTAGCGCGCCATCAGGTCGGCGCGCGAGCCGAAGCGGTGGCGCACGTAGGGGCTGATCTGCCAGGTGCGGATGTCGGCGCGGTTGGTCGACGAATAGGTGTTGTCCGACACCGGGCCGAAGGCCGAGATCTGTTCGCGCGAACCGCTGGCGCGGGCGTCGACGTACAGCAGCTGGTCGACCACCATCGCCTGGGCGTTGGCATTGTAGCGGCGCTCGCTGTTCTGCAGGTTCGGGGCGTCGCTGTCGCTGTACCAGTACTGGCGCCAGCCGGCTTCGGCACTCACTTTCAGGCGCGGGCCGTTGGTGCTGATGAGGACGCTGGGCGAGGCTTCGCTGATGAAGCTGCTGTGCGCATCTTCCTGGCGCTGCAGGCCGACGTTGTCGGAATAGCTTTCGCGCAGGTCGAGCCGGGGAGCGATCTTCCAGTCGGCCGCGTGGGACGGGCCCGACAGCAGCATGGCGGCCAGCGCCAGCGGCGTCAGCCTGAGCAGGCCGGCGGCCTTCGATCGGGTGTCCGGCATCTTAGCCGTAGTGATAATCATACGTCTCTTCGATGCCCGGGAATTCCCTGGTCTTGTTATAGATGAGGTTGACGTTCGGGTAGCCTTCGAGCTGATGCAGGGCTTCCTTGACCGCATGCTGGGTCGTGGTCTGGGCTTCGACCACCATCACGATCTGGCCCATGTGCGAGGCCAGCACGCGCGATTCGCTGGTGAGCAGCAGCGGCGGCGAATCGAAGATCACGATCCGGTCCGGATAGCGGTTGGCGATCTCGTGCACCAGGTTGGTCATGGTCGAGCTGGCCAGCAGTTCGGTGGCGCGCGGGGTGCTGGTGCCGGCCGGCAGGATCGACAGCGTGTCGACGTTGGTGCGCAGCATCACGTCGGCCATGTCGAGCTTGTCGTCGACCAGCAGGTCCATCAGGCCGCGGTGCTCCGGCAGGCCGAGCGTGCGCAGCACCGACGGACGGGCCACGTCGGCGTCGATCAGCAGCACGGTGTGGTCGAGTTCCATGGCGATGCTCATCGCCAGGTTGACCGCGCAATAGGTCTTGCCTTCGCCCGGCAGCGAGCTGGTGATCATGATCAGGTTGCCCGGCTTGTCGCCTGGCGCCCGTTCGTTGAAGGCGCGCTGCAGCAGCGGACGCTTGATGACGCGGAAGTCTTCCAGCAGCCGGGTGCGGCCGGCGGCGGCGGTGACCATGCCCTGGTCGCGCATGCGTGCCAGGTCCAGTTCCACGCGGCGGGTCGAGAACTTCGATTTCGGTGCGGCGCGCGCCGGCTCGGCGGCCGGCACGACGGTGGGGGTGGCCACCGGTGCGTGGGCGGCCGGCGCAGCGGCCGGGCTGGCGGATGCGGCCGGCGGCAGGTCGACCGGAATGGACGGCGCCACGCGCAGGCGGTCGGCGTCCGGGACGGCGGCGGGTGCGGCTACGGCGGCGCTGGCGGCGTTCGCAGCGTTCGCGGCGCTGCGCTGCTGGTCGATCCGGCTGGCCGCTTTTTCGATAATGCTCACTGTGTACTCCTTGTGATCGTCGCGTTAGAGCGTGGGGTGGACCAGGATGGCGGCCACGCCGGCGGCATAGGTGCCGAGCAGCAGCAGCACCGACACCCCGACGGCAACCAGGCGGCGCTTGCGGCGGACGGTCTGTTCGTTGGTCCAGTTCATGCCGATCGCACCCAGCACCGGCAGGCCGGTGCTGTCGCGCAGCGTGGACTGGCTCATGAAAGTCGGGCGCAGCTGGCTCATCAGAAACGCCGCGGCCAGGCCGGCCACCAGCGCACCGCCGAATACCAGCGAGAACAGGCGCAGACGGTTCGGGCCGCTCGGCTGGGCCGGGACGGTCGGCGGGTCGATCACGCGGAAGTTCAGCATGTCGGTGGCCGAGGACAGGTCGCCCGACAGGCGCGCCGATTCGCGGCGCTCGACCAGGCGCTGGTAGTTCTGCTTGTTGACTTCATAGTCGCGGTTCAGCTGGGTCAGCTGGGCTTCGATTTCCGGCGCCGAGGTGCTGCGCGAGCGCAGGTTGGTCACCCGCGCCGAGAACTCGTTGACGCGGGCGCGCAGCGACGCCACGCGCGCCTCGGCCTGCGACAGCGACACGGTCAGCTGCTGCAGCATCGGGCTGTAGCCGGCGCCCGGGTCCAGGCTGCGCTTCTTGTTCTTGGCCAGGTCGGCCTTCTGTGCCAGCAGCTGTGCCAGCAGGCGCTTGTTGGCGATCACGTCCGGATGCTGCTCGGTGTATTGCAGGCGCATCGTGTCCAGGTTCTTCTGGACCGTCGCGATGCGGTTTTCCAGCTCCGGATCGATCATGGCCGGGTCGATGGTCTGGGTACCCGGCTTGGCCGGTTCGCCGTTGATCTGGCGGCGGATCGCATTGCGCGCCTGCTCGGCCTCGGCCAGTTCCAGGCGAGCCTGGTTGAGCTGGTCGGTGGCGCCGCTCAGCTGGCCGCCGTAGTCGCCCGAACCGGGCAGCATGCCCATGTTCTTGATCTTGAATTCCTTGAGGGTGTTCTCGGCCGCAGCCAGCTTGTCCTCGTAGGTCTTGATCTGGTCGTCGATGAACTGGACCGCCTTGTCGGAATCCTGCTTCTTGCCGCCGTAGCTACCCTCGACGAACATGGTCAGCAGCGCCTGGACCACGTTCTTGCCCAGGGTCGGATTGTCGGACACGTAGGTGATGGTATAGATGTCGTCGCGCTCGGTGCCGCCGATCTTGATCTTCGACATCAGCTCGTCGACCATCTTGTCGTGTTCCTTGGTGTCCTTGGCCTTCACGTCCAGATCGACGTCGCGCATCAGTTTCTCGATGTTCGGACGGCTCAGCAGGGTGCGGCGCATGAACACCACCTGGTCTTCCAGGTTCGGCATGGTCGTCATGCCCGACAGCAGCGGCTTCAGGATGCTCTGGGTATCGACATACACCCGGGCCGACGCATCGTACTGGTTGGGCAGGCGCAGCACCACGGCCCAGCCGATCAGGGCAACGATCCAGGTGATCACGACCGCATACCAGCGATACTTGCCGATAGCTTTCAGGAAATTTAGAAGTACGGCGGTGATTTCTGCCATCTGGTCAGTCTCGCGATAAGTGACCCCTTGTGCTTTTTGAGCTGGGTCAGAAAATAATCAAATACTGCGCATGATCGCTTGTAGTGAGAGCAATTGCAATTACGCACGAGAAAAATATGAGGCGCTGAACGCGCCGTGCCTTGGCTACAACACAAATGTGGTGTAGCAAACGACATCGGGCGCCATTTTTGCATTCTCTTTGAGCAATTATTTCTGTGAGGTTAATAAAACTGCAGCAGTTTATTGCATCACATCAACGTTACCCGTGCAGAATGTAGCGTCCTCACGTAGACTGTGCCGGATGCTTTGCTCCGGATCAAACGCTTCATTGTAATGTCTTAAATGCAAAAGGGGGTGCACGCTTGGTGCTTATTAGAAATATAACAGGCGCAGGAGGGACGGATCGCAGCGCGCCGCGCAGGCGTCGCCGTGCCGTCCTGGCCCTGCTGGCCGCCGGTGCGCTGCCTGCAGCCCTGTACGGCGCCGAGCTGACCGCGGTGGTGCCCACGGTCAAACGTTCGGTGGTCGGGGTCGGCACCTTCGAACGCACGCGCAGCCCGTCCACGGTATTCGTCGGCACCGGCTTCGTGGTCGGCGATGGCCTCAGCGTGATCACCAATTCGCACGTGGTGCCGGCCAGCATCGACAAGGAACACATGGAACAGCTCGGCATCGTGACCGCGGACGGCCCGCTGGTGCGTTTCCGTCCGGCCCAGCTCGTTGCGCGCGACACCGAACACGACCTGGCCCACCTGCGGCTCAGCGGTACGCCGTTGCCGGCACTCGATCTGGTAGACTCCGACGCCGCCCTGGAAGGGCAGGGCCTGGCTTTTACGGGATACCCGCTGGGGATGGTGCTGGGCCTGCACGCCGCCACCCATCGCGCGACGCTGGCCGCGATCACGCCGGTGGTGACGCCGTCGCTCAATTCGAGCAAGCTGGACGTGCGCCAGATCGCCCAGCTGCAGCGTTCCTCGTACAACATCTTCCAGCTGGACGCGACCGCTTATCCGGGCAACAGCGGGAGCCCGCTGTACGACCCGGCCAGCGGCAAGGTATGGGGCGTGATCAATGCCGTGTTCGTCAAGGGACTGAAGGAAAATGCGATCACCAACCCGAGCGGGATTACGTATGCTGTCCCGGGGAACTATGTGAAAGCTTTATTGCAACAAAAATAAGTGCCAGGAAACAATTTCTATCGTGCGCGGCTTTCTGAAAGCACATTGATATACAATATGTGATTGTTGATGGCTTAATAACATTCCGAGAGGGATCTGACGTGGGCAAGTACAAGACGAACCTGATGAACTATGCGGCAATCACGCTCGTCGCCGCTGGCACGCTTGCGCTGGGTGGATGTGCGACCCGTGCAACACCGGCGCCGGCGGAGATCCAGGCGGCCAATCCCGATTATCTGATCGGCCCGGGCGACGGCATCAACATCATCGTCTGGCGCAATCCGGAAGTCTCGATGGCGGTGCCTGTACGTCCGGACGGCAAGATCACCACGCCGCTGGTGGAAGACCTGCCGGCTGCCGGCAAGACCTCGACCGAACTGGCACGCGACATCGAAAAGTCGCTGGCCAAGTTCATCCAGCAGCCGGTGGTCACGGTGGTGGTATCGAGCTTCGTCGGCACCTACGGCGAGCAGATCCGTGTGATCGGCCAGGCCGCGCGCCCGCAGGCGCTGCCCTACCGCCGCGACATGAGCCTGATGGATGTGATGATCGCCGTCGGCGGCACCACGGAATTTGCGGCCGGTAACCGTGCCAACCTGATCCGTATTGTCGACGGCAAGCAGCAGCACTACCGCGTGCGCATCGACGATCTGGTCAAGGATGGCGACATCTCGGCCAACGTGCCGATGCGTCCGGGCGACGTGCTGGTGATCCCGGAAAGCTACTTCTGATTGCTGTCAGGTTTTTTTACAGTCAAGCAGGAAGTAGCGCAGAGTAGGTTTACAGGACTACTCTTAAGTGGCTGATTCTTAAGCGTTGCTTTTGGGAAGCTTATCTATGGCACAAGGATTGCTTGTTCCTCGGGAATCTGGCATTGTGCATGCTGCCTGACTGTTCTGAAAACCGAGTGAGGACCCAAGTGGCTACCGAAGACCTTCACCCCAGCGAATCTGATCGTGTTGCACCGACGCCGCAGGCGGGCGAAGCCCTGCCTGACGCGGCCGCGCTGTCGGCCAAGGGTGCGGCACGCCGGCGGTTCACCCGCATCGGTGCGGGCGCCACGGGTGTCCTGCTGACCCTGCACAGCCAGCCCGGCATGGCCTGCACCTATTGCGGCATCTCGGGCTCGGCGGCGGCGTCCGCGATCGGCCAGAAGAAAGCCATCGGCACCCTGAGCCATCACGGACCGGCGGCGGTCTGCAACGGCATCACCCCACGCGAATGGGCTTATACCTCGTGGCCGGCGAACTGCAAGCCGACCGACTCGTTCAGCAAGCACTTCAGCTGCAAGGCCGGCAGTCAGTATGCGAATGCCACCTGCAAGGACATCATCCTCGGTGCCAGCTTCGACGGCACCAAGATGGCCCAGTACATGCTGGCCGCCTACCTGAACGTCCTGTCCCAGCGCGTCAACTTCATCACCGTCGACTCGCTGCAGACGGCGTGGAGCGAGTGGATCGTGAAGGGCTATTATTCGCCGATGGCCGGCCAGCGCTGGTACGCCGACGACATCGTCGGTTACCTGTACGGCACCATGGACTGAGTTGGTGGCCGCCAGCGAGATGTGGCGCCTGCGGCCGGGGCAGACCCTGCAGTACCGGCAGTGGGACGGCGAGTGCGTCCTCTACAACGACCTCTCCGGCAACACCCACCTGCTGGGCGACGGCGCCATCGAACTGCTGCTGGCGCTGCGTCGCGGCCCTGCCACCCGGGCCGCCCTGGCCGCCGTGCTGCAGGCCGAATTCGACATCGACCCGGCCGCGCTCGACCACGAAACCGACACCCTGCTGCACGATTTGAAACACCTGTACCTGGTCGACACGATGGCATGCTGACCGTCGCATCGCTCACCCGCACCGAACTCGAAGCGCGCCTGGCCGGGCCCGGCCTGCCGGTCCGCACCGGCGCCTTCGTCAGCCGCATCCATTCTCCGCTCCGGCACGTGGCCGATGGCATCGAACTGCTGTACGGCGCCTATCCGCTGCTGGGTGAGGACAGCTTCGCCGATTTCGACGTCGGCCTGCGTCCGTCCGGCGGGCTGCGCCGCTGGTACCGGCCGCAGGTGAACTTCGACCTCGACGGCCTGGTGCCGTTCGAACCGCTGCCCCAGGCGCATGCCTTTCCGATGCTCGAGTGGGGCCTGAACTGGTGCATCTCGACGCGTGCCCATGCCTACCTGATGATCCATGCCGCCGTGGTCGAGCGCGACGGCCTGGCGGCGATCCTGCCGGCCCCGCCGGGGTCGGGCAAGAGCACGCTGTGCGCGGCGCTGGTGCACCGCGGCTGGCGCCTGTTGTCCGACGAGCTGGCGCTGTTCCGTCCGGAAGATGGCCTGCTGGTGCCGGTGCCGCGCCCGGTCAGCCTGAAGAACCGCTCGATCGACGTGGTGCGCGGCTTCGTGGACGGCGCAGTGCTCAGCCGCCCGGTGGCCAACACCACCAAGGGCACGGTGGCGCACCTGAAAGCGCCGGCCGACAGCATCGCGCGCGCCGCTGAAACCGCGCGTCCGGCCTGGATCGTGTTTCCCAAGTACGAAGCCGGCGCCGCCACTGCGCTGACCCCGATTCCGCGTGCCCGCGCGTTTTTCCGGGTCGCCGACAACGCCTTCAACTACAGCCACATGGGCGCGCGCGGCTTCGCCACGCTGGCCGGCGCCATCGACGGCTGCGCCAGCTACGACTTCCGCTACAGCGACCTGGACGAGGCGATGGCGGTATTCGCGGCGCTGGAAGCCCCGCAGTGAAGCGCATGCCGCTCCTGGTCCGCCTGCTGGCCGATCCCGGCCAGGCCGCCGGCCTCGGCCCGGCCGAGTGGGATCTCGCCCTGCGCCAGGCCACCAGCACCAGCCTCACCCCGTCGCTGCTGGCCCTGCTCGAGGAACGCGGCCTGCTCGACCAGGTGCCGGCGCAGCCGCGTGCCCACCTGGAATGGGTGCGCGCGCTGGCGGCGCGCCATCGCCAGGCGGTGCGCTTCGAAGTCGAGTGCATCCAGGAAGCGCTGGACGCGGTTGCGGGCACGGCGCCGCTGCTGCTGCTGAAAGGTGCGGCCTACACGATGGCCGGCCTGCGCGCCGGCGCCGGACGCCTGTACAACGACATCGACATCATGGTGCCGAAGGCGCGCCTGGACGACACCGAGTCGGCCCTGATGCTGCACGGCTGGGTCAGCGCCCACCTCGACGCCTACGACCAGCGTTATTACCGCCGGTGGATGCACGAGCTGCCGCCGATGCAGCACGTGCGCCGCCGCACCAGCATCGACGTGCACCATGCGATCCTGCCGGAGACGGCCCCGGTGCATCCCGATCCGGACAAGCTGCGCGCCGGCGCGGTGCCGGTCGAGGGACGGCCGGGCCTGGCCACGCTGGCGCCGGCCGACATGGTGCTGCACAGCGCGGTGCACCTGTTCTTCGACGGCGAGTTCGACAAGGGCCTGCGCGACCTGCTCGACCTGCACCGCCTGTTCCAGGAGTTCGGCAGCCGCCCCGGTTTCTGGGAAGCGCTGCCGGCGCGCGCACGCGAGCTGGAACTGGGGCGGCCGCTGTTCTACGCGCTGCGCTACAGCCGGCGCCTGCTCGGCAGCCCGGTACCCGACACGGTGCTGGCGGCGGTGGCGCCGCTGGGCCCGGGCCGACCGCTGCTGGCGCTGATGGACGCCCTGTTCGAACGTGCGCTGCTGCCGATGCACGCCAGCTGCGACGACGCCTTCACCGGCAGCGCGCGCTTTGCGCTCTATGTGCGCGGCAACTGGCTGCGCATGCCGCCGCTGCTGCTGGCGCGCCACCTGTTCCATAAAGCCTTCCTGACCAAGAACGACGCGCCGGAAACGGCCTGACTGCGAGATCTTATGTCCGAACCCTTCGACCTTCACCAACCCTGGGATGCCATCGTGGTCGGCACCGGCATGGGCGGCGCCACCCTCGGCCACGCGCTGGCGCGTGGCGGACGGCGCGTGCTGTTCCTGGACAAGGGCACGGCCACGCCCGACCTGCTCGGCCATTACGCCGAGGACGATTTCGCGCGCGCCGAAGCGCCGCAGCCGGCGCACCGCGCGATCCTGGCGCGCGCCGGCCGCTACGCCGACCAGGTGACCGACCGCTCGGGCGCGCGCACCCAGCGCTTCGTGCCCTTCATCGGCGCCGGCGCCGGCGGTTCGAGCGCGCTGTACGGCATGGCGCTGGAACGCTTCTTCCCGTCCGACTTCGCCGCCGAAGGGCACTACGTGGCCCCGGCCGGCGCCAGCCTGCCGGCGCGCTGGCCGGTGTCGTATGCCGAGATGGCGCCCTGGTACGACGCCGCCGAGCGCCTGTACCGGGTGCGCGGCAGCGCCGATCCGCTGCGCGCCGACGGCGCGCGCGAACACCTGATGCCGCCGCCGCCGCTGACGCCTGCGGCCGCCGAGATCGCCGGTCACCTGGAAGGGCGCGCGCTGCATCCCTACCGCCTGCCGCAGGCCTGCGAATTCGTCGAGGGCTGCCAGGGCTGCCAGGGCTACCTGTGCGCGCGCGCCTGCAAGAACGACGCCAACAGCATCTGCCTGCGCCCGGCCTTGCGCCAGCACGGCGCGCACCTGCTGGACGATTGCGACGTGGTCGCGCTCGAGGCCGACCACGCGCGCGTGACCGGCGTGGTGTGCGAGCGCCGCGGCGAACGCCTGACCTTGCGCGCGCCGATCGTGATCCTGGCCGCCGGCGCACTGGAAACGCCGCGCATCCTGCTGCAATCGGCGTCCGCTCACTGGCCGCAGGGCCTCGCGAACGAATCCGGCCTGGTCGGCAGGTACCTGATGCGCCACCACATCGACCTGTACCTGATCGAACCCAAGCTGGCTGGCAGCTTCGACAACCGCCAGAAGGAAATCGCGTTCAACGATTTCTACCTGAAGGACGGCCAGAAGCTCGGCTCGGTGCAATCGTTCGGCCGGCTGCCGCCGGCGGCGACACTGGCGGCCTCGCTGGCCGACGACCTGCGCCAGGGCCCGCTGCCGCTGGCCGCCTCGCTGTTCGGCCTGGCGCGCCCCTTCGTCACCCCGGTGCTGCGCGGGCTGGTCGAGCGCCGCTTCATCCTGGCCACCACCATCGAGGATCTCCCGTACGCGGACAACCGCGTGGCGCCGGCCACCGAAGCCGGATCGCGCCTGGACATCGTGTACCGCCTGCATGACGAAGACCGCGCACGCATCGCGGCGATGCGCAGCGCCATGAAGGGCGTGCTGGCCGGTTACGGCTACAAGCTGATCAAGCAGGCCGAGAACAACCAGCGCATCGCCCACGCCTGCGGCACCTGCCGCTTCGGCGACGATCCGGCCACCAGCGTGCTCGACCGCAACAACCGCGCGCACGGGCTGCGTAACCTGTACGTGGTCGACAGCGGCTTTTTCCCGAGCTCCGGCGGCACCAACCCGAGCCTGACGATCGCCGCCAACGCCCTGCGCGTGGCCGCGCACCTGCTGGCGCAGCCCTGAGCGGCGCCGCACCCCATAAGGAGAACCTGCATGAAACTATCCGACCTCAAGGGCCATTGGGCACTGGTCACCGGCGCCTCGTCCGGGATCGGCCAGGAACTTGCCACCCAGCTGGCGCAGGCCGGCGCCAACCTGGTGCTGGTGGCGCGCCGCGAAGAGCGCCTGCGCGCGCTGGCGGACACGCTGCGCCGCCAGCACGGCGTCAAGACCCACGTGGCGGCGGTCGACCTGAGCGCGCCGGGTGCCGTCGACGCGCTGAAGGCGCAGCTGGCGCCGGCCGGCATCCGCGTGCGTCTGCTGTGCAACAACGCCGGCGCCGGGCGCTGGGGACGTTTCATGGACGGCGCCGGCGCCGACTACGAACGGATCAACGCGCTGAACACCACGGCGCTGGTGTCGATGTGCCACGCATTCTTCGGCGACCTGGCGTCGTTCCCGGGCAGCGCCGTGATCAACGTGTCGTCGGCGGCCGCTTACCAGCCGGTGCCCTACATGGCGATGTACGCCGCCAGCAAGGCCTTCGTGCAGAGCTTCAGCCAGGCGCTGCACGGCGAGTGGAAGGAGCACGGGATCCTGGTGCAGACGCTGGTGCCGGGACCGACCGAGAGCGAATTCGACGCCAAGGCCGGCGCCTACGAAAGTGCGGTGACGCAGCGCGATACGCCGGCACAGGTGGTGCGCGCGGCGCTGGCCGGGCTGGAGGGTGGGGCGCCGGTGGTGGCGGTGGCCAGGGGGACCTATAAACAGCGCTTCTTTGCCGGGCTGTTCCCGCCGGCGATGGTGATCCGCGAAGTGGGCAAGATGTTCAAGCCGCCGAAGCAGTAGCATCGGCCGGCAAGCGCTGTATGGAATTCGGCGAACCAACAACAAAAAACCGCAGCCGAAGCTGCGGTTTTTTTTCAAGCGTTACGCTTCCTTGGGAAGCGCAGAAAGCTGATTAGGCCTTCTTGGATTTGCGACGGCTTGCACCGACCAGACCCAGCATGCCCATGCCCAGCAGCATCATGGTGCCCGGTTCCGGCACTGCACCGCCTGCGAAGTTGCTCGAACCGTCGACTTTGAAGACGATGTCGTTCGAACCGACGTTGTAGCTGGTGAAGGTCGAATCGGTACCGACGTGGAAGGCGCTGGTGCTGGCGCTGTTGGCCGGGTAGTTCAGGTTCGACTCGAAGTCCACGCCGAACAGCATTTCGGTCAGGCCGGACAGGTAGTTCTGGTCGATGAAGTCGCCGTCTTCGACGATTTCAGCGTGGATCGATGCCGAACCCAGGCCGCGCGCGGCGCCGCTCGAGGTGAAGTACGACTCGGTGCCGTCCGACACGATGGTCAGCAGGGCGATCAGGGTGCCGTCGGTGAAGCCGGTACCGGTGGCGGTGTTGGCGTTCATCGCGCTGTCGTAGTAGATCGCGACTTTGTTGGTGGCGTTGGTGCCGCCCACGCCGAATTGCGCGGTCTGGAAGTTGCCAGTGCCGGCCACGCCGGTCACGACTTCTTGCAGCTTAGCAACGATGGTGTATTCGAAGCTGGCGCCTGCGTCGGCCTTGCCGTCCGAGGTGGTGTCCAGGCCGGTGATCTGGGTGTTCGCAGCCACCAGGTTAGCCTGGTACAGGAATTCGAACTCGGTACCGGTGGTGAACGGGGTGCCGTACGGGCCGAGACCCTTGGCAACGCCACTACCTTGCTGATTCCAGTCGAGGCTGGTTGCACTTGCTGCGACGACATTACCGCTGCTGTCTTTCAGGTCGAAGGTGCTCTGTGCTTGCGCGCCTGCGGCGGCGAAGGTGAAACCAATTGCTGCAGCGATCGGGATCAGTTTGCGAAACGAATTCTTCATGTTGGCTCCAATTATGGGTCTGCGAGTAATTGTCTGGTGTTCAGCCCAGCTTTATGTAGCGGGCGTATGTCTACTACTAAGCAAGGGGTGTGCCAGCATTGTGTGCTTTGTTTAAAATCAATGAGTTACAAAACAATTTTCGTAAAGCCTTTAATTCCAAAAGACACATTGTAAAAAATCTCGACAGCTAGTTAATGCTCAATGGAAACCATACTCCATTTATGGCACCATCAGCATGCCGGCCGGCGCGACCTGCGCATGGTGGTTCAGCGGCATCGTGCGGTGATAGGCATGCACGCTTTCCAGGAAACCGGCCATGCGTTGGGCCGTCGGATAGTTGGCGAACGCTGCCGCCACGCGCCCGGCCGCGGCGCTCACCGCCGGGTCGGCCAGCATGGCGCGCACCTGGCGCAGCAGTTTTTTCTTGCGGAAGCGGTCGGCGCGCAGGATGACGCCGGCGCCTGCTTTCACCACGCCGCTCATGTTCAGGAACTGGTCGAGATTGCTGGCGATGCCGAGCACCGGCACGCCGGCGGCCAGCGCCTGCTGGCTGGTCGGGCTGCCGCCGTTGCAGATCACCAGGCTGGCGCGGCGCGCGGCCAGGTCGCCGGGCAGGTAGCTGGCGACGAAGGCGTTGGCCGGTGCGCTGGCCACGTCGATGGTGCCGGCGGTGGCGGCGATGACCGTCACCGGGAGCTCGGACAGCGTGTCCAGCACCAGCGGCAGCAGGCGGCCCTGGCCGGAGCTGCCGAGGGTCACGTAAACGATCGGCTTGTCCTGCGGCACGCGCTCCCACCAGTCCGGCTGCGGCAGCGGCGGCGCCCAGATGATCGGGCCGATGTAGGCATGCTGCTGCGGCAGCGCCTTCGGCGGGAACAGGTCGGGCACGTCGGCGTACATGCTGTAGTCGGCGTCGGTATACACCTTGCGCAGGTCGGCGCCGAGCGAAGGCAGGCCGAACGCGCGCCGGACCCGGTTCAAGGGCACCGAGTGCGAAGCGAAGGCGAACGGGCGCGCCATCCGGAACATGGCGTTGGCGATGCGGATCGGGACCAGCCGCGTCAGCGGGATGTGCGGCACCGAATAATGCTGCACCACGTGCGGACTCCAGTAGGCGTTCATCAGGGAGACGTAGGGGATGCGGCGCAGGCGCGCGCTGACCGACAGCGACAGGCGGAAGTCGCCGACCACCAGGTCGGGTTTGACGGCATCCAGCACGCGCAGGTCGTCCTCGACGTAGCGGGTCAGGGTCGCGGTGTTGTACACCGGCTTGCCGCCGGCCAGCGCCTGCAGGAACTGCTTGCTCGCAATGCTGTCGATGCGCCAGCGCGTGAAATGGGTGCCGCTGAAGCAGAAGTCGTAGCCGTCGGCGCAGGCGACGTGGACGTCGAAGCGTGCCGGATCGAGGCTTTGCGCCAGCGCGATCGGGCGTCCGACGTGGGCCAGGGTGACCGCTTCCGCGAAAAACAGGATTTTGATACGTTCCATAGGGCCGGTGATCGGTAAGAGAATGACGGGAACGTGCAGGCGGAGCGGGCGCAGCAGGGTGCCGGCCGCCCGCACGCGCGGGCGGGCCGGCTTACTTCAGCAGTTCTTCGACCGGCTTGCGCAGCGAGCGCGCCTGCGCGGCCGGGCCGGCGCCGAGCCGTCCCATGAAGACCGGTTGGCCGGGGCCGCTGCCGACCAGGTCGTGCAGGCGGCGCTGCAACTGGCGCGCCGCGCCATGCAGCTTGTCGACTTTCGAGAACGGCATGCCGTGCTGGAGGTAGGACGAGAAGATCAAGGGCGTCATTTCCGGCTGCATCGCCAGGCCCAGCCGGGTCAGGGTGAGCCAGAAGCGCTGCACCGCGCGGCCGGCGGCGACGTGGTCCTCGACCGTCGCCGGGGCCTGCTTCGCCACGATGATGAAGTGGGCGGCGCAGGCCAGGCCCGGCACCAGGTCCATCTGCAGGCGCGGTGCCCAGGTGCCCATCACGCGGTTCATCGTGGACAGGCGGCCCCAGCTGGTCATCGCCCATTTCATCAGGCGCAGCGTGGCGGCGTCCACGCCCAGCGCCTGGTCCGGCACCCGGTCGGGACTGTGGCGCGTGTTCCAGTGGATGATGCGGCGGTGTACCTCGTAGGCTTCCGGCATGGTCAGGCGCAGGCGCGCATTCGAGTACATCAGGCGCGCGGCGCGCAGCTTGGGACCGAAGCCTTCGATCCAGCGCACCTCGAAGCCGTCGCCGAGCGAGGCTTCGAGCGCCTGCTTTTCGTCGGGCCGCAGGGCGCGCGTGCTCATCGGACGGCGCTGCACGCTGCGGGTCTGGATGGCGCCGAGCAGCGGGCTCGGTGCGATGGCCGGGTCGGCCGTGAAGCGCACGTCGAATTCGGGACGTTCGTCGCTGCTGCCGGCGCGGCGCGCGATGTCGGCGCGCAGACCGTGGGCGCTGGCCGCGATCACCATCGTCTCGAGCAGCGCGCCATGCGAAATCTGGCTGGGACGTCCGGAAAAATCGTAGACGCAGTCGTCGCGGGTGTCGAAGCAATGTACGACCACGTGGTCGGGCGCGGCCACTTCGAAGCGCCATACCTGGGTGTTGTCGCCGCTCGGTGCCCAGCGTGCCAGGTCGAGGATGCGGTAGATGGTGTCCGGGATGGCGCCTTTGCCTGCGCCTGCGTGCGCGCTCATGCCTGGGCTGCCTTTCCGGCCAGTTCGCGCGTCATCTGGCGCTTGGCCACCGAGATCATCAGGCGGTGCAGCAGGTTGCCGTTGCCGCCCGGGCGCCAGGTATGGGCCAGCTTGTTGCGGTAGGCGTCGAACTGCATGCCGTGCGGTGCGGCCAGGACCTTGCCGCGTCCGAGCAGGATTTTGAGCGCTTCGGTGGCGACGATGCCGGCGCACAGCTGGCAGGCCATGAAGGTCGACGGACCGCGCCGCTCGGCGAAATTGACCGCTTCCGGCAGCACCAGGTAGGGGCGGTGCAGGCCGGCCGGGGCCAGGCCGACCACGAAGCGGATCGCCTTGTCCAGCTCCGGCAGGTCGCCCCACTGGAAGTATTCCTCGAAGCTCATCTGGCCCGGCAGGAAGTTGAGCAGGGCGGCGCCCATGCCCAGCGGCGCCGCCGTGGTCGCCGGAATGCCGAGCCGGGCGCAGGCCGCAAACGTTTGCTGACGTGCATCAAAAGCAAAAAAGTCGAGTGCATCGACGTACAGGTCGACGCCGCCCAGGAATTCGTTCAGGTTGCCCTTGTTGACACCCTCCGAAAAGATCTTGATGTCGATCTCGGGATTGATGTCCTTGGCCATGCGCGCCAGGACCTCGGCCTTGGGCTGGCCGACGGTCGACATCATGGCGCCGACCTGGCGGTTGAAGTTGACGATGTCGAAGCTGTCGAAATCGGCGATGTGGAAGTTGGCGACACCCAGGCGCGCCAGGGTCAGCAGGTGGACCCCGCCGACCCCGCCGCCGCCGGCGATGGCGACGCGCTTGCCGCGCAAGGTGGCCTGCTCGGCCGGCGTGACCCAGCCAATATTGCGCGAAAACGCCTGTTCATAGCGGAACGGATTGTTCATCGATGCGGGAAATGCAGATTGTCAGAAAGGAGGGTGCGGCACTGCGGGGGGAGATGCGTGCCACGTACACGCCGGATCATACCGCGTGCTGTTCGTCCATGCGCATGAGACGGTTGCGAATACCCATTTCTTCGCGCGGCGAAAAGAAATACGGATAGAACGAACGTTCGCTGGTCGTATTGTCCACACTGAAGGTGCCGCCGAATTTTTTGATTTGCTCCGTCACGAAATCCAGGTTGACGCGCAGCAGATAAGCCGGGGCATCGACGCGCGGATTGATCTTCAATTCGCCTTCCTGGGTAAAACCGAGCATCCGTTCGTAAAAACGGCGGTGGCGCGGATTGACCTCGATGACGATATCGGTGCATTGGTGGATATCGCGCCCGTAGATCACCGCCAGGTGAAACAGGTTGGCCAGCGAGGTTTTCGAGCGCACCGACGGATCGAATGCCAGTTTGGTGAACTCGCACAGGCGCGCACCGCGATTGCGGTGATAGTCCAGTTCTTCCTTGAATATCTGGTCGGCCATCAGGCCGATCGGCGAATCGATACCGATGGTGAGCGTGCCCACCACTTCGCCTTTGTCGGTCGCCGTGAGGGTGATGCGGTTCGGGTCGTCGCTGATTTGATGCGTGCCCGTATAACCGCGCCAGGCGTACATCTTGTTAATCAGCATACTGGCCGAATTGCGCCCTTCCGCAGTATCGGTAAGCCTGATTCCATACGAATCGTGGTTCACGATAACATCCTCATATTGAGAGGGCGTCATATTATCGCGATCATTGAGAACATGAGCGTCCGATAGGGATACGACTGATTCACCCTCTGGATCCTTAAAATCGTCGAAAGTCGTCATCGCAGAATTCCCCATTGTAGAAAAGCGGCCGGCGCCAGGCGCCGGTGCCAGGTTCGATGTGCCGCGCCTTCGAGCCGGCGCAGCTTATTATTTTATTATTTGTAACGTATATTAACGAGTTACAAGGTCTTTAGCAATGCGCGTGCATCGTCGGCCTGTGCAAAAGGCTTGCCGTCGGCCAACAACTGATTCAATTCCTTGCGCGCGCCCTGCTTGTCGCCCGCCTTGTGCAAACCGACCGCCAGGTGATACCGGATTTCCGCGGCATTCGGCGCCAGGCCGCTGGCTTTTTGCAGCAGCGGCACGCCGCGCGCGGTATTGCCCTGTTCAACCAGCATCCAGCCGAGCGTATCCATCACGCCCGGATTGTTGGCGGCCAGCTTGTAGGCCTGCTCGGCGGTTGGCAGCGCGCGCGGATCCTTGTCCTGCTGGTAGGCCCAGGCCAGGTTGTTCAGCGCCGCCGGATTGTTCGGGTTCTTCTTGAGCACGTTCTCCAGGGTGGCGATCGCCGGCTTGTATTCCTTGCGCGCCAGGCTGCTCTCGGCCACGTACATGCTGACCAGCGGCTCGTCCGGGTGGTCCTTCAGCCATTGCGCGGCGCGCGCCTGCGCTTCCTTGCCTTTGCCGGCCATGGTCATCGCTTGCAGCGCGCGCACCAGGATCTGCGGCGACTTGGCCAGCGCAAACGCCTTGTCGTAGGACGGCAGCGCTTGCGCCGCCTTGTTCTGCGCCAGCAGGATGTCGCCTTCGGTGGCATAGCCGACCGGGGACTTGTCGTTCTGTTTCTGCAGCTGGCGCGCGATGGCCAGCGCATCGTCCGGACGGCCGTTGCGCACCGCCATTTCGACCTGCGCCATGCGCGCCGGGATCAGGTCCGGCTGCAGTTCGACTGCGCGCTTGAGGTCGTCGGCGGCGGCAGCGTTGTTCTGCATCGCCATGTGCACCGCGGCCAGGCGCATGTGCGGCATGGCCGATTTCGGCGAGACGTTCATCAGCTTGCTGTAGGTTTCCAGCGCGCCGTTCAGGTCCTTGCTGGCGACCTGCGCCTGACCCAGCATGTCGAGCAGTTCGGCATTGGTCGGGTTGGCGGGCTGCAGCTTGCGCGCCAGGCTCAGGGCCTTGGGTGCCTGGTTGGTGCGCAGGTAGTGCATGCCGAGCGTGACCGCCGGCGCCATTGCGTTCGGGTTCACGTTGCTGGCCTTTTCGAACCAGGACGTGGCTTCGTCCGGGCGGTTCTGCAGCAGGGCCAGCTGGGCCAGGGCAGTCATCGCCTCGACGTTGTTCTTGTCCTTTTCCAGCACTTTTTCGTAGCGCTGCTTGGCGGCGTCCGGCTTCTTTTCCACCAGGTCTAGGCGCGCCAGGTTCTTCACCGCCGGGGTGAAGGTCGGCTGCAGGGCCACCGCCTTTTCCAGTGCGGCGCGGGCGGCCGGGACGTCACCCTTGACCATGTTGACCGCACCCTTCAGGTTATAGGATTGCGGGTTGTTGGGTTCCTGCTGGATGAGCGCATCGACGGCAGCCAGCGCCTTGTCGTAGTGCTTCAGGCCCATTTCCGTCTGCACCAGCGCGATCGTCGAGCGCGAGGATTTCGGATCGAGCGAGGTCGCCATCTGCAGGTCGCTCAGGCCGCCGGCCTGGTTGCCCTGGGCCAGCTTGGACAGGCCCAGCGAGGTGCGCACGGTGGCCGCTTTCGGCGCCAGCTCGGCTGCCTTTTCCAGGTAGGCGCTGGCCTTGTTGAAGTCGCGCACCTGCATGTAGGATTCGCCGGCCAGGGCCAGCAGCTGCGGATCGTCGGCGGCGCTCTTCAGCGCCGGCGCCAGCGCGGCCGCGGCGGCGTCCGGCTGGGCATTCTTGAGCAGCACCTGGGCCAGCAGCTTGCGCGCATAGACATCGTTCGGCGCCGCTTCGAGGTAACGCCGCAGGTGTTGTTCGGCTTGCTGGTTGGCGCCGAGGTAGAGTTCGGACGCGCCGGCCAGCAGCACGCTCGGCATGTGGTCCGGCGCCACTTTCAGCACGCGTTGCAGGGCTTCCTGGGCTGCGGTGAATTTGCCTTGGGTAAATTCATACAGCGCAGTGGTATAAGTGACCAGCAGGTTGCCCGGGGCATTCTTTTGCGCGGCATCGATTTCCGCCTTGGCTGCCGGGAAACGGCCGCGGGCGATCTCGACATAGGCTTTTTCGATGTGGGCGGTGCGGTGGCGCGGATCCAGGGCCAGCGCCTGGTTGAAGGCTGCCAGGGCGTCGTCCGGCTTGTTCTTCACGCGGAACATGGCGCCCTGGGCCATGAACACTTCGGGATTCTTCGGATCCTTGGCGACCGCCTCGGCGACATAGCGTTCGGCGCCTTCGCGGTCGTTGGTGGCCATCGCGTGGCGTCCCAGGCCGAGCAGGGCGTTGCCCGCGTTCGGGTTCAGCGCCAGCGCCTGTTCATAGGCTTGCTTGCCCTCGTCGGCTTTGCCGCTGGACATCAGGGCATCGCCGCGCAGCGTCAGCAGCGGTGCCGATTTGGCGGCCAGTTCCGGCGTCACCTCATCCAGGATGTCCTTGAACTTGCCTTGCTGCGCCAGGGCCTTGCCCAGCAGCGGCAGGACGCGCTCGGCGGAAATGCCGAGCGAGCGCGCCTTGCGGAATTCTTTTTCGGCCGAGGCGACATCGCCCATGGCCAGTTCGAGGTTGCCCAGCTCGACACGAGCTTCGCCGTTCTCCGGGCTTTTTTCGACGGCATTCTTCAGCTGGATCAGAGCCGATTTCAAATCGCCCTTTTGCTGGTATTGCTTGGCTTCGCTCAGCAGCGACTCGGTGGTCTGGGTCTTGCCGCATGCGCCCAGGCCGGCAACCAGGAAAGCGCCGGAAAGAAGGGCTGCGGTGAGTTTGAGCTTGTTGGCGTGACGCGGCATTCTGAAATTCCTTGAATAGGGACGGAACCCGCTGTGTTAACGAATTCCTCTTCAACAATAATACCTGAAGGAATAGATTGTAAGCCGCATAGACGGACTATGCCGTACAAATCCTGTGCGAACGTGGCGGAAGTGTCAGATGCGCCACCGATCTGGCACAATTCATGGTCAATGTTGTAGGGTGATTACCGGTTGGGATCGCTGTCGCCCTTGCGCAGGCGGCTGAGCAGGGCATCGACGTTGTCGCCGACCGGCAAACCGTGACGGCGTAGTAGTTGCACGTGCAATACCATGTTTTCCAGCACCAGCTTGGCCGACACGGCCAGCAGCGTCATCAATTTGTCTTCGGTGCTGAAATTCTCCATCGACGCCGCCATCTCGCACAGATGGGTGGCCACGAGCTGGCGCAGCTCGTCCTCGGGGAAGGGGAGGTCGGCGAAATCGATCGGGTCTTCCTGCTCGACTTCGTGCATCAGGGCGGCGAGGTCTTCCGGCTTGATCGGCATACGGGCTCCGTGGTGATCGCGGAACCATTTTAGGCCAGCATGTCAAGCGTTGGCCACAGGATTGGCTGAGCCCCATCAAACCGGGGTCAGAGCCCGATTTTTGGCAATGTTGACAGGGTTATTGCCAAAAACAGGGCTCTGACCCCGGTTTGAGCGCAAATAAAAGCGGCGCCGGATCCGCTTGCATCCGGCGCCGCCCTGGTGATCCAGCGTGTTACTTACATATTGCGGCGATATTGCCCGCCCACCTCGAACAGCGCCGTCGTGATCTGGCCCAGCGAGCACACACGCACCGCCTCCATCAGGCGCGCGAACACATTGTCGTTGTCGATCGCGGCTTGCTGCAGCGCGGCCAGGGCGGCAGGGGCCGCGGCTGCGTGGCGCTGGTGGAAGGCTTCCAGGCGGGTCAGCTGCGATTGCTTTTCGTCGTCGGTCGAGCGCGCCAGTTCGATGGTCGCCGGGGCGCCTGCGCCTTTCGGGTTGCGGAAGGTGTTGACGCCGATGATCGGCAGCGAGCCGTCGTGCTTCTTGTGCTCGTACAGCATCGACTCTTCCTGGATCTTGCCGCGCTGGTAGCCGGTTTCCATCGCACCCAGCACGCCGCCGCGTTCGGCGATGCGCTCGAACTCCTGCAGCACCGCTTCCTCGACCAGGTCGGTCAGTTCTTCCATGATGAACGATCCCTGGTTCGGGTTCTCGTTCTTGGCCAGGCCCCACTCGCGGTTGATGATCAACTGGATGGCCAGCGCGCGCCGCACCGATTCGTCGGTCGGCGTGGTGATCGCCTCGTCGTAGGCATTGGTGTGCAGCGAGTTGCAGTTGTCGTAGATCGCGATCAGGGCCTGCAGCGTGGTGCGGATGTCGTTGAAGTCGATTTCCTGCGCGTGCAGCGAACGGCCCGAGGTCTGCACGTGGTACTTCAGCTTTTGCGAACGGTCGTTGGCGCCGTACTTGTCGCGCATGGCGACCGCCCAGATGCGGCGCGCCACGCGGCCCAGCACCGTGTATTCCGGGTCCATGCCGTTCGAGAAGAAGAACGACAGGTTGGGCGCGAAGTCGTCGATGTGCATGCCGCGCGCCAGGTAGGCTTCGACGAAGGTAAAGCCGTTCGACAGGGTAAACGCCAGCTGCGAGATCGGGTTGGCGCCCGCTTCGGCGATGTGGTAGCCCGAGATCGACACCGAATAAAAATTGCGCACCTGGTGTTCGACAAAGTATGCCTGGATGTCGCCCATCACCTTCAGCGAGAACTCGGTCGAGAAGATGCAGGTGTTCTGGCCCTGGTCTTCCTTCAGGATGTCGGCCTGCACCGTGCCGCGCACGTTGGCCAGCACCCAGGCGCGGATGGTGGCCGCTTCGTCGTCGGTCGGCGCGCGGCCCTTGTCCTGGGTGAACCGGTCGATCTGCTGGTCGATGGCGGTGTTCATGAACATCGCCAGGATGGTCGGGGCCGGGCCGTTGATCGTCATCGAGACGCTGGTAGCAGGGCTGCACAGGTCGAAGCCGTCGTACAGCACCTTCATGTCGTCCAGGGTGGCGATCGAGACGCCCGAGTTGCCGACCTTGCCGTAGATGTCGGGCCGCAGCGCCGGGTCGGCGCCGTACAGCGTGACCGAATCGAAGGCGGTCGACAGGCGTTTCGCATCCATCCCGGTCGAGACCAGCTTGAAGCGGCGGTTGGTGCGGAAGGCGTCGCCTTCGCCGGCGAACATGCGGGTCGGGTCTTCGCCTTCGCGCTTGAACGGGAACACGCCGGCCGTGTAGGGGAAGGCACCGGGCACGTTTTCCAGCATCAGGAAGCGCAGGATTTCGCCATGGTCTTCGTAGCGCGGCAGCGCGACCTTGCGAATGCTGGTGCCGGACAGCGTGGTCTGCACGAGGCGCGTGCGGATTTCCTTGTCGCGGATCTTGACCACGTGCTCGTCGCCGGCGTAGGTGGCCTGCAGTTGCGGCCAGGCCGCCAGCAGTTTTTTCGCGTCGCCGTCCATGGCGCCGTCGCGCTCGAGGATCAGGTCGTCCAGCACCACTTCACGGTTGACCGCCGCCAGCATGCGCCTGGTTTCGCTCAATTGCTGGCGCTCGCGCGCGAGTTTTACCTGTTTACCGACGTTGCGGTGGTAGCCGCGCACGCTGTCGGCGATCTCGGCCAGGTAGCGCGTGCGGCTTGGCGGCACGATCACGTTCTTGCCGCTCGAGTACTTCTGCGACGGCTTGGGCAGCTTCGACGTGTCCACGCGCAGGCCGAAGTCGGCCAGCGCCGGCAGCAGGCCGTGGTACAGCGCGGTGACGCCGTCGTCGTTGAAGCGCGAAGCCTGGGTGCCGTACACCGGCATCTCCTCGGGCTGGCGGCTCCACTGCTCGCGGTTGCGCTGGTACTGTTTCGCCACGTCGCGCAGCGCGTCCTGGGCGCCCTTGCGGTCGAATTTGTTGATGGCGATGAAGTCGGCGAAATCGAGCATGTCGATCTTTTCCAGCTGCGAGGCGGCGCCGAATTCCGGGGTCATCACGTACATCGACAGATCGACGTGCGGTACGATGGCGGCGTCGCCCTGGCCGATGCCGGAGGTTTCGACGATGACGAGGTCGAAGCCGGCCAGCTTGCAGGCGGCGATCACGTCTGGCAGCGCCTGCGAAATTTCCGATCCCGCTTCGCGCGTGGCCAGCGAGCGCATGAACACGCGGGTCTGGCCGTTCCATGGATTGATCGCATTCATGCGGATGCGGTCGCCGAGCAGGGCGCCGCCCGACTTGCGGCGCGACGGATCGATCGAAATCACGGCGATGTTCAGGCGGTCGCTCTGGTCGAGGCGGATGCGGCGGATCAGTTCATCGGTCAGCGAGGATTTACCCGCGCCGCCGGTGCCGGTGATGCCGAGCACGGGCACCTTCAAGCCTTCGGCCAGGTCCATGATCTGCTTGCGCAGGCCGGCATCCGCCTTGCCGTTTTCCAGCGCGGTGATCAGCTGGGCCAGCGGGCGGTGGCGCTGTTCGACGGCGCCGGCCTGCAGCGACTCGACCGTGGTCGGCGCATACGGGGACAGGTCGACGTCGCAGGCTTCCAGCATCGAGCGGATCATGCCGACCAGGCCCATGCGCTGGCCGTCTTCCGGGCTGAAGATGCGGGTCACGCCGTAGGCATGCAGTTCCTCGATCTCGCTCGGCACGATCACGCCGCCGCCGCCGCCGAACACTTTGATATGGGCGCCGCCGCGCTGGCGCAGCAGGTCGATCATGTACTTGAAATACTCGACGTGGCCGCCCTGGTAGCTGGAGATGGCGATGCCCTGCACGTCTTCGGCCAGGGCCGCGGTGACGACCTCGTCGACCGAACGGTTGTGGCCCAGGTGGACCACCTCGGCGCCGTTCGACTGCAGGATGCGGCGCATGATGTTGATCGAGGCGTCGTGGCCGTCGAACAGCGAGGCGGCCGTCACGAAGCGGACCTTGTTGGCCAGTTTCGGCTGTTCCGGGAGCGCGAGTTTGGCGGCGGGGGTGATGTCGTTCATGGTGTTCCTTGGGATGTCGGAAGCGAACAGGTGTTCTTTGTACGGTATATGACGTTAACGTAAACGTCAAGAATGGATCAGGCGTGGCGCAAGCATCCGGTCCGTCGTCCCCGCCTGCGCGGGAACGACGGATCAATGGTTCAGGCGGCGCGCTTCTTCAGGCCGCCATCGAGCAGTTCGGCCTGCCGCACCCGGTACTCGGCCACGGCCTTTTCCTTGACGTGTCCGAAGCCGCGGATCTGCTCCGGCAGCGCCGCCAGTTCGACCGCGGTCGCATGGGTGCCGGCATCCAGCGATCCCAGCAGGCCTTCGACGGTGCCGCGGTATTCCTGGATCAGGGCACGCTCCATGCGCCGTTCGGCGCTGTAGCCGAACACGTCGAACATGCCGCCGCGCAAGCCTTTCAGTCTGGCCAGCAGCTTGAACGCGCGCCACATCCACGAGCCGAATTCGGCTTTCACCAGGTGGCCCTTGGCATCCTTCTTCGCGAACAGCGGCGGTGCCATGTTGAATTTCAGGCTGAAATCGCCTTCGAACTGGCTTTTCAGCTGCTCGACGAAGCGGCCGTCGGTGTACAGGCGCGCGACTTCGTATTCGTCCTTGTAGGCCATCAGCTTGAACAGCGATCTGGCCACGGCCATGGTCAGCTTGTTGCCCAGCCCCTTGGCCTGCTCGGCCTCGCGCACGCGCGCCACCAGCGCAGCGTACTGGGCGGCGTACGCCGCGTCCTGGTAGCCGGTCAGGAACTCGACGCGTTTCTTGATGACCGCGTCCAGGCCTTGCGGCATCTGCACGACGATTGCCTGCGCCGGGACGGCCACGCGTTCGACGCGTGCCAGGTCGACCGCGGCGCGGCGGCCCCACAGGAAGCTGCGCTGGTTGGATGCGACGGCGACGCCGTTCAGTTCGATGGCGCGTTGCAAGGAAGCCTCCGACAGCGGCACCAGGCCCTTTTGCCAGGCGTAGCCCAGCATGAACAGGTTGGCCGCGATCGAGTCGCCCATCAGCGCGGTCGCCAGTCTGGTGGCGTCGAGGAAGTCGACGCCGGCCGAACCGCCTACCGCTTCCTCGATCAGCGAGCGCACCTGCGCCGCCGGGAATTCCCAATCCCGCTGCTGGGCAAAGGTGCCGGTCGGCTGCTCGTGCAGGTTGACCACGACCATGGTGCGGCCCGGACGCATTTTCGAGATCGCATCGGCGGCGCCGGCGGTCAGCATGTCGCAGCCCAGTACCAGGTCCGCTTCGCCGGTGGCGATGCGCTGGGCGCGCAGGCGTTCCGGGGTCTCGGCGATTTTTACGTGCGAGGTGACCGAGCCGTTCTTCTGGCTCATGCCAGTCATGTCCAGCACCGAAGCACCTTTTCCCTCGAGGTGGGCTGCCATGCCCATCAGCGCGCCGACGGTGATCACGCCGGTGCCGCCGATGCCGTTGATCAGGATGTTGTAGGGCGACGCGATCGACGGCAGGACAGGTGCCGGCAGCGCGCCCCAGCCATCGTCCTGGTCCTTCTTCGCCACCCCGGCCTTATTCTTTTTCAGCGTGCCGCCTTCGACGGTCACGAAGCTCGGGCAGAAGCCTTTCGCGCACGAGTAATCCTTGTTGCAGGACGACTGGTCGATGGTGCGCTTGCGGCCGAATTCCGTTTCCTTCGGCAGGATCGAGACGCAGTTCGACTGCACGCCGCAATCGCCGCAGCCTTCGCACACGGCATCGTTGATCACCATGCGCTTGGCCACGTCCGGGAATTCCCCCTTCTTGCGACGCCGGCGTTTCTCGGCGGCGCAGGTCTGGTCGTAGATCAGGACCGTCACGCCCGGCAGTTCGCGCAGCTCGCGCTGGATGTCGTCCATGTGCTTGCGGTCGTGGATGGTCACCAGGGCCGGCAGGCTGGACCTGTCTTCGTAGCGCGCCAGGTCTTCGGTCACGAGGGCGATGCGTTTCACACCTTCGGCCGCCATCTGCTGGGCGATCAGCGGCACCGAGGTGATGCCGTCGACCGGCTGGCCGCCGGTCATCGCCACTGCGTCGTTGTACAGAATCTTGTAAGTGATGTTGACCTTGGCCGCGATCGCCGCGCGGATGGCCAGGTAGCCGGAGTGGAAATAGGTGCCGTCGCCCAGGTTCTGGAATACGTGCGGCACCTTCGAGAAGGCGGCCTGGCCGATCCAGGGCGTGCCTTCGCCGCCCATGTGGGTGGTCAGCTTGTTCATCTCCGGGTAGATCGAGGTCGCCATCACGTGGCAGCCGATGCCGGCCAGCGCGAACGAGCCGTCCGGCACCTTGGTCGAGCTGTTGTGCGGACAGCCGGAGCAGTAGAAGGCCGGGCGGAACGGCGTGGTGACGGCTTTCAGCAGCACCGCGTCCTTGGCTTCCAGGAAGGCCAGTCGCGCCTTGATCAGGTCGCGCGTGCGCTGGTCCAGGTTCAGGCGGGCGATGCGGCCGGCGATCACGCGCGCCACCTGCGCCACCGAGAAGTCGGCCTTGGGCGGCAGCAGCCATTCGCCGCGCGGCGCCACCCATTCTCCCTTGTCGTCGAACTTGCCGACCACGTGCGGGCGGACGTCGTCGCGCCAGTTGTACAGCTGTTCCTTAAGCTGGTATTCGACGACCTGGCGCTTTTCTTCGACCACCAGGATTTCGTCGAGGCCCTGCGCGAATTCACGCACGCCGTCCGGCTCCAGCGGCCAGATCATCGCGACCTTGAACAGGCGCAGGCCGATCTGGGCCGCCATCGCTTCGTCGATGCCCAGTTCTTCCAGTGCCTCGAGCACGTCGACGTAGGACTTGCCGGAGGCGATGATGCCGAGCTTCGCATCGGGGCTGTCGATGGTGACGCGATTCAGCTTGTTTTCACGCGCATAGGCCAGAGCTGCGTAGATTTTGTAGTCCTGCATCAGCGCTTCCTGGTTGCGCGCCTGGGTCCCCAGCGGCACCGAGGACAAGCGCGTATTCAGGCCGCCTTCCGGCATCGCGAAATCCTGCGGGATCCTGACTTCGACGCGGAACGGGTCGGCATCGACCGAGGCGCTCGATTCCACCGTGTCCGCCAGCGCTTTGAAAGCCACCGCGCAGCCGGAAAAGCGCGACATCGCCCAGCCGTGCACGCCCAGGTCCAGGTATTCCTGCACGTTGGACGGGTACAGCACCGGGATCATGCAGGCGGCGAAGATATGGTCGGACTGGTGCGGCAGGGTCGACGAATAGGCGCCGTGGTCGTCGCCGGCCACCAGCAGCACGCCGCCGTGCTTCGCGGTGCCGGCATGGTTCATGTGCTTGAAGACGTCGCCGCAGCGGTCCACGCCCGGACCTTTCGCGTACCACATGGCGAACACGCCGTCGTACTTGGCGGGGCCGATCAGGTCGACGGTCTGGGTGCCCCACACCGCAGTGGCGGCCAGGTCTTCGTTCACGCCCGGCACGAACTGGACGCGGTGCGCTTCCAGGTGCGGCTTGGCCTTCCACAGGTTCTCGTCCAGGCCGCCCAGCGGCGAACCCCGATAGCCGGACACGAAACCGGCCGTGTTCAGGCCCGCGGCCTGGTCGCGCAGCTGCTGGATCATCGGCAGGCGCACCAGCGCCTGGATCCCGGACAGGAAGATCTTGCCGGAAGTGGCGGTGTACTTGTCGTCGAGGCTGACGTCTTTTAACGGGACCGAAGTAGAGGCAGAAGCGGAAGCGGGAGCGGCAGGCAGGGGCGCGGGCGCGCCTTGGCCAAGGACGGTGTCGGGCATGGTGTCTCCAATGGTGTTGTGAGCTGGCCCGCCTCGGCATCGCACCGGGTAGGTGCTGGCCGGAGGCGGGCCGTTATCCGCTTTTTGCGGCTTTTACCCGAGTGTAGACACTGCTTGACGTATACGGAAATACCGATTGAGGATGGGGCCATAAGAAAAAATGATGGCCCCGGATTTCATTACCGCTTTTTCTTCCTGCGCGCATCGGTGAAGCGCGCCACGGTGTGTTCTTCGATGCGCTGGCCGAAGGCGTAATTGGTCTCGAGCCAGATGGCGTTGATGATGGCGACCGTCAGGGCAAAGCCCAGGCCGAGGATCCATGAGAAGTACCACATGCTTGTTTTCCTTTAGGTTCAGTAAGCGGTATGCGTGTTGTCCTGGATGTGCTGGTGCGTGACCTTGCCGCGCATCACGCGATAAACCCAGCCGGTGTACAGGCTGACGATCGGCAGCATCACGATCACCACCCAGAACATCACCGACAGCGTGCGGTGGCTGGACACGGCATCCCACGCCGTCAGGCTGTGGGCCGGCAGCAGCGAGGATGGCATCACGAACGGGAACATGGCGGCGCCGGCGGTCAGCACCACGCCGCTCACGGCCAGGCCGCTGGCCAGAAACGCCGGCAGCGAACGGCGCGCCGCGCTGAATAGGCAGGCCAGGGCCGCGCCGCCCAGGCCGAGGACCGGCAGGAGCCACAGCAGCGGCCAGCGGGCGAAATTGTCCAGCCAGGCGCCGGTCGCGCGGGTCACGCTCTTGGCCGCCGGCAGGAACACGCTGTTCGCATCCGGCATCGACACGATGCGGTAGCCCTCGATGCCCTTGGCGATCCACAGACCGCCGGCAGCGAACAGCACGATGGTGGCGGCCGCCGCGCCCATCGCCATCAGGCGTGCGCGCTCGGCCACCGCGCCTTCGGTCTTCTGCTGCAGCCAGGTGGCGCCGTGCAGCGACAGCATGGCGAGGGCCAGCACGCCGCACAGCAAGCCGAAGGGGTTCAGCAGGTCGAAGAAGGTACCCGTGTATTCCAGGCGCAGCATGTCGTCGTAGCGGAACGGTACGCCCTGCAGCAGGTTGCCGAAGGCGACGCCGAAGATGACCGGCGGGACGAAGCCGCCGGCGAACAGGCACCAGTCCCAGGTATTGCGCCAGCGCGGGTCCTGCAGCTTGTTGCGGTAGTCGAAGCCGACCGGGCGGAAGAACAGCGCGAACAGGCATAACAGCAGGGCCACGTAGAAGCCCGAGAACGCGGCGGCGTACACCAGCGGCCAGGCGGCGAACAACGCACCGCCGGCGGTGATCAGCCAGGTCTGGTTGCCTTCCCAGGTGGCGCCGATCGTGTTGATGACGATGCGGCGCTCGGTATCGGTGCGGCCCACGAAGGGCAGGGCGATGCCGACGCCGAAGTCGAAGCCGTCGGTCAGCGCGAAGCCGAGCAGCAGCACGCCGACGAAGGCCCACCAGATCAGTTTATAGGTTTCGTAATCGAACAGCATGATGGTTCCTTAGGTGGAGGTTCAGACCGCGGCGATCTGGTCTTCTGCCAGGTGTTCGGGGGTGCCGCTGCCTGCTTCGCCGTGATAGCGGCCGGTGTGCAGGCTGGCCGGACCGAGTTTCGCGTACTTGAACATCAGTCCCATCTCGACCACCAGCAGCAGCGTGTAGAAGCCGAGGAAGCCGAACAGGCTGAACCAGAGGCTGCCCGGGCTCAGGCTGGATGCCGACAGGTGGGTCGGCAGCACGCCGGCGATGGTCCACGGCTGGCGTCCGTATTCGGCCACGACCCAGCCGAGTTCCGCGGCGACCCAGGGCAGCGGGATCGCGATCACGCACAACTTGAGCAGCCAGCGCTGCGGCGCCAGATTGCGGCGCACCATGAACCACACCGCCGCGCTGAAGATGAACAGGAACAGGAAGCCGAGGAAGACCATGCCGCGGAAGGACCAGAACAGCGGCGCGACTTTCGGAATGGTGTCCGCTGCCGCCTGTTTGATCTGCGCTTCGCTGGCGTCGACCACGTTCGGCGTGTATTTCTTGAGCAGCAGACCGTAGCCCAGGTCGGCCTTGACCGCATCGAAGGCGGCCTTCGCTTCGGGCGACTTGTCGCCGCGCTTCAGGCGCAGCAGGGCGGCATAAGCCTGCATCCCGGTGCGGATGCGCGCTTCGTTCTGCTCACGCAGTTCCTTCAGGCCGATCACCTGGCCGTCGGTCGAGCGGGTGGCGATCAGGCCCAGCACCCAGGGCAGCTCGACCGCGTAATGGGTCTTCTGCTGTTCGTCGTCGGGAAAACCGAACAGCGTCAGGCCTGCCGGCGCCGGCTGGGTTTCCCAGGCCGCTTCGATGGCCGCCAGCTTGACCTTGTTCACTTCGCCGGCGGTGTAGCCGGATTCGTCGCCCAGCACGATCACCGACAGGGTCGAGGCCAGGCCGAAGGCGGCGGCAATGGCAAAAGAGCGCAGCGCAAATTGCACGTCGCGCGCCTTGAGCAGGTACAGCGCCGAGATGCCGAGCACGAACATCGATGCGGTGACGTAGCCGGCGGCGGCGGTGTGCACGAACTTCACCTGTGCGACCGGGTTGAAGATCACTTCCGCAATCGAGACCAGTTCCATGCGCATGGTGTCGAAGTTGAATGCGGCGCCGACCGGGTGGTTCATCCAGCCGTTGGCGATCAGGATCCACAGCGCCGACAGGCTCGATCCGAGCGCCACGCAGAAGGTGACCATCAGGTGCTTGCGCTTCGACAGCCGGTTCCAGCCGAGGAAGAACAGGCCGACCATGGTCGATTCGAGGAAGAAGGCCATCAGGCCCTCGATTGCCAGCGGGGCGCCGAAGATGTCGCCCACGTAGTGCGAGTAATAGGCCCAGTTGGTACCGAACTGGAATTCCATCGTGATGCCGGTGGTGACGCCCATCGCGAAGTTAATGCCGAACAGCTTGCCCCAGAACTGGGTCATGTCCTTGTACACCTGGCGGCCGGTCATGACGTAGACCGATTCCATGATGAACAGGATCCAGGCCAGGCCCAGGGTCAGGGGAACGAACAGGAAGTGATACAGCGCGGTGGCTGCGAACTGTAGCCGCGAGAGGGCCACGACATCGTCGAGCGGAGGCATGATGAACCTGCTTATTGGTTGGGGTTATGGGAAGCGTGCGCGGCCGGGGCGGCGAACAGGTGGCGTTCCAGCTGACCGTCCGGCAGCAGCATGTGCCTGGTTTGCGGGTGCGAAAAACAGGCGTACCACAGGCCGTACAGCACCAGGCATTTGACGGCGATGGTCAGGGCCAGCGTCAACGCCAGCCGCTCACGACGCGGCGGCTTGCTGGATGGGCGATTGGAGAGGGTGTGCATGATGAGCGCCTTCAAAATGCCCCATCAGCAGATTTGAGAGAGCGCAAACTATGCGCGGATGAATCTGATAACGGAGCGATGACGCGAGGTTAATTTTCCCAACCGGAAAAATCTTTGATGCACATCAAAAAGCCGGGAACGGCTTATCGGGGGCTTATTGCGGGAGCGGACGGGCGCCGATCCAGGCGCCGCTGGTGCACAAATCGTGCGCAACCTGGCCGACCAGGCGCCCGACTGCGGCGGCGGCATTGGTGAGCGGGATATTGCGCGAGGCGCACAGCGCCACCGTGCGCGCAATCGACGGATCGTGGATGGGGAGTGCGCGCATCGCGCCGCGCTCGACTTCGGCCAGCACCGGCGCCACCGGCAGGATGGTGGCGCCCATGCCGGCCAGGATCGCCGATTTCAGGATCGCGATCGAATTGATTTCGATGATGTCGCGCGCATGCAGGCCGCTGGCGCGCGCAGTGCTTTCGATGCGCGGGCGCACGCCGTGCTGCAGGCCGGGCAGAATCAGGGTGCTCTCCAGCGCTTCGCGCAGCGCGACGCTGGCACGCCCGGCCAGCGGCGCGTCGGCGCGGCAGATGTAGCGCAGTTCTTCTTCGACCAGCGGAGTGGTGGCAAAGCCGGCCAGCTGGCCGTCGTCGAGCAGCACGGCCAGGTTGACGCGGCCGGCGCGCAACTGCTCGGCCAGGTTGCCGGTCAGTTCCTCGGTCAGCTGCAGCGTGATTTCCGGATAGCGCTGGCGGATGGCCGTCAGCAGCGGCAGCGCCAGCGCGCCCGAAATGCTGTGCGGCAGGCCGAGCGTGACGCTGCCCGACGGCCGTTCGGCCGACTGCACCACCGCCGCCTGGGCATCCGCAACCTGTTTCAGGATGGCCAGCGCATGTTCATAAAACACCTTGCCGGCATCGGTGCTGAGCACGCCCTGGGCGCTGCGGTGCAGCAGTTGCACGCCCAGTTCGTCTTCCAGCTGGCGCAGCTGCTGGGTCAGGGCCGGCTGTGCCACGTGCAGCACCAGAGCCGCGCGCGACAGCGAGCCGTGGTCGACGATGGCAACGAAATAACGCAGCTGGCGAAGTTCCATAAATCAACTTATGTATCTATTAGGATACAATCCGTGCACTAATTGTTAACTTCTGGCAACTCTATAACGCCGTCGGTTGTTATACTAGACGCGCCTGAAAAGCGGCGAGATTAACACACCTCAATCTACCTCCGGTTTCCCCATGCTGAAGAAAGTCGATTCCTCACAGCTGCGTGTGGGGATGTTCATCCATGCGCTCGATTGCGGCTGGATGGAACATCCCTTCGTGCGCAACCGCTTCGTGATCACGCACGAGGACGAGATCCGCAAGATCCTGGCGGCCGACATCCGGCTGGTGACCATCGATTGCGGCAAGGGCCTGGACGTGACCGATGCGCCGACCGTCGAGGAAGCCGACGCCGCGATCGAGGCGGAGATCACCGCGATCGCTGCCCCGCCGGTAACGCCGCTGCGTACCACGCTGGCCGAGGAATTCGAGCGGGCGGTAGCGATCCGGCGCCAGGCCGCCGGGATGGTGAAAACCGTGATGCAGGACGCGCGCCTGGGACGGGCGGTCGAGCTGGACCAGGTGTCGCCGGTGGTCGAGAGCATCACCAGCTCGATCCTGCGCAACGCCAGCGCGCTGATGGGCTTGTGCGTCATCAAGAACAAGGATGACTACACCTTTCTGCACTCGGTCAGCGTGTGCACGCTGCTGGTGGCGTTCTGCCGCTCGCGCAACATGGATGCCGACACCATCTACCAGGCCGGCATCGGCGGCCTGCTGCACGATACCGGCAAGGCGCTGATCCCGGATGCGATTCTGAACAAGCCCGGGCGCCTGACCGACGAGGAATTCGCGATCGTGCGCCGCCACCCGCGCGACGGTCACGACATCCTGCTGCGCACCCCGGGCATCGGCGCGATCCCGCTCGACATCACGCTGCACCACCACGAGCGGCGCGACGGCACCGGCTATCCGGACCGCCAGGGCGAAGGTGCGATCAGCGAGCTGGCGCAGATGGCGGCGCTGGTTGACGTCTACGACGCCATCACCGCCGACCGCTGTTATCACAAGGGCATGCCGGCAGCCGAGGCGCTGCGCAAGATGTACGAGTGGAGCAAGTTCCATTTCAATCCGGCGCTGACCCAGGAATTCATGCGTTGCGTCGGCATCTATCCGGTCGGCACGCTGGTGCTGCTCGAATCGGGACGCCTGGGCGTGGTGGTCGAGCCGCACGAGACGAGTCTGCTGACGCCCAAGGTCAACGTGTTCTACAGCACCCGCAGCCAGACCTACATCAAGCCGGAAACCGTCGACCTGGCGCGCGGGCTCGGGTTCGGCGGTGCCGACAAGATCGTGCGCCACGAGTCGCCCGAGAAGTGGAACGTCGATCCGCAGCGCTTCATGGCGCTGGCTGCATAAAGCGGATCGAGCCGCTCAGAAGAATTCTGCGGTGTCGTTGGAGGCGACCGCCTGCACCATGCCGTGCGAGACCAGGTCGTCGTAGTGGCAGGCGCGGTTGCGGCCGCTGCTCTTGGCGTGGTACAGGGCCTGGTCGGCGTGGCCCAGCGTGACCACCGGCGATTCGTAGGCGCTGATGCCGACGAAGCCGACGCTCACCGTGACCCGGCCTACCTGCGGGAAGGCGTGGGCCGCCACGTTAGCGCGGAAGCGTTCGATGATCTTCCAGGTGTTTTCCAGCGTCGTCGAGCGCAGCAGCACGACGAATTCCTCACCGCCGAAACGGAATACCCGGTCCTGGGCGCGGAACGAGGATTGCAGCAGATTGGCGATCAGGATCAGCACTTCGTCGCCGTACAGATGGCCGAACTTGTCGTTGACCGCCTTGAAGTGGTCGACGTCGACCACCGCCAGCCACTGCTTCTCCTGCTCATGATGCTGGCGGCGATCGGGCAGGCCGGTCAGCGGCCGGGTCTGCTCCTGTTCCTGGGCGCCATGCAGCATGCGCGCCAGCTGGTCGTCGAAGGTCTTGCGGTTGAGCAGGCCGGTCAGCGAATCGCGCTCGCTGTAGTCGAGCAGGTTCTGGAAGTTGCGGTACACGCCGACGATGCCGCCGACCATGTGGATGGCGTCGTTCGTGAACGGCTTGTCGTGGTGGATTTCGAGGCAGGTACCGGCCTGGTCGCCGATCCAGATCGGCAGCCACAGCGTGCGCATGCCGTCGATGCCGGCCGTTTCCACGCTGGCCCGGCGCTCGTCCAGGCAGGCTTTCAATGCGGGGTAGTTGTCCAGCGTCTCGCCTGGTGCGGCGTCGTACAGGTCCTCGAGGCGGGCGGCGCCGCCTTTGCGGATGGTGGCGCGCGCACGCACGACCCCCTGTCCGGCCACGGTGGCAATGCTCAGGATGCGTGTCTGTGAGGCGCCGGCCAGTTCCTGCACCGCCGAGATGACGGAAATGTCGAGCATCGCGTGATCGCGGTGGCCAGTCATGTCCACCATGTGTTTCAGAAGCGAGTCCATGTCGTTCTCAGCAATGTAATCGACCGACCCAAGGCCGGGCGCAGCCGCTGCGTTCGCAGGTGCCTGGCAGGTCACAAAGAGCAAGCAAAACAGGATAGCTAATTTTTATCTTCTAGGCAATTATGCAAATGCAATTTTTTAATAGCAATTGATTTTTGCGAAGCGCAAGCAATTTTTATCCTGCCAGTGCAGCATAAATAATTCTTTAAAACAAAAAATCGTTCTATCAAGAAAGGTTGTTAATAGTCAACTTGCCGTACGGCATCATCTCCTATAGTGAATTCACTGACACGGAAATGCGAAGCAGCCAGTCGCAAAAAGCGCAGTAGTCGCAGTCAGCGTGTTCCGGTCGGTGTTTCATCAACCTACCATATGGGAGTAAGTCATGAGCAACTTCATCTCTGCAGTGAAAACCTTCGTCGCTGATGAGAACGGTGTGACCGCCATCGAGTATGGCCTGATCGCCGCACTGATCGGTGTCGTGGTTGCCGCCGTTGCAGACCCGATCGGCGATCAGCTGAAGTCGAAGTTCAATACGATCCTGGTCGCTCTGGGCGGTACTGCAGTAGCCTGATCGTGACAGTAACCCTCCGAGCTTCGGCCCGGAGGGTTTTTTTATTCTGGAGAATGCCATGCCAATTGAACAGTACCGGGAAGTGGCCCTGCTGCTCCTGGTCAGCATCGCCGCCGTCAACGATCTGATGACGCGGCGCATCCCGAATCGCTTGTTGTTGGCGGGATTGGCCTGCGTGCTCGTTCTGCATCTGCTGTCCGCCGCGCCAGGCGCCGCCTTATTGGCCGCGCTCGGTGGCATGGGGGTGGGGCTGGCGGTGTTCCTGCCTTTTTACGTGCTGCGCGGAATGGCCGCGGGGGACGTCAAGATGATGATGGTCGTCGGTGCCTTTACCGGCCCGGCCGATGCGTTCGAGATCGCGGTGCTGACCTGGTGCATCGGCGGCCTCATGGCGCTGGTGCTGGTGCTGCTGCGTGGACGCCTGCGTCTGGTCCTGGGCAACCTGGGGCGCATGATGTCCGGCCTGATGGCGCCCGGTATCCAGGCCGTTGCGCCGGGTGAGCAGCAAAGTGCCGGGTCCATGCCTTACGGGCTGGCGATCGCGCTGGGCACCCTGACGGTGCTGGTGCGCCATTACGGCTGAGGCCGTCTTTAGCAAAGCGCAAGGGGCTGCCGGAAGGCGGTCGATAGAATCAATTCCGACATGTTTCGGAAAACATGCAGATTTCGAGGGGATTCCGATGCTTGAAATGCTATCGACAGGAAGTGCCGCGACATCATCGCGCGCCGTGCCGCTGGCGCCTTCCGATGGGCCGGAGATTACACCGATCCTGCCGCGTCAGGCCAAAACCGTCCGCGACACCGGCCTCGAGCCCCGCTTCGTCGCCGAACTCGTGCTCAAGGCGATCCATGCCAACGGCAAGACGCCGTTGGCCGCCCTGGCCGGCAAACTGCGCCTGTCCATCAGCGTGCTGCGCGAAGTGCTCAATCCCCTGATCGCCGAACAACAGGTGGAAGTGGCCTGGTGCGGCGAATCCGATATCGACATGCAGTACCAGCTCACCGCGATCGGGCAGCGCGGCGCCGCCGATGCCCTGGCACGCTGCCGCTACGTGGGCCCGGCACCGGTCACCCTGGCGTACTACCGCGCGATGGTCGAGCGCCAGGCGCTGCGCCATGCGGACGCCGAACGTGTCACCCCGGCCCAGCTGGCCGGCGTCCTCGGCGAGGATGGCCTGGCGCAGGCGACGCGCGACGTGTTGGGCGCCGCGCTCCATTCTCGCCGCACCCTGCTGTTGTACGGTCCATCGGGCAGCGGCAAGACCCAACTGGCGCGCAAGCTCGGGCGCCTGCTGCCGGGGCCGATCGCCGTGCCCCATGCCATCATCGTCGGGCGCCAGGTGATCCGTCTCTACGATCCGTCCGTGCACATCGCGCCCGCGCCGCTGGCGCGCCAGCAGGAAGAACGCCGCAGCTGCGACGCGCGCTGGGTGGTATCCCAGCGGCCCGTGGTGCACGTTGGCGCCGAGCTGGAACGCAGCATGCTCGATCTGCGCTACGACGCCGAGGAAGGGCTTTACCATGCGCCGCCGCACCTGCAGGCCAACAACGGCATGCTGGTGATCGACGATGTCGGACGCCAGCGCGTGCCTGCCGCCGAGCTGCTCAACCGTCTCATCGGTCCGCTTGACGCCGGCATCGACCAGTTGTCGCTGCAGGGCAGCCAGAGCGAGCCGGTGCCGTTCGACGCCGCCATGGTGTTCGCGACCAACCTGAATCCGGCCACGGTCTTCGACGACACCGCGCTGCGCCGCATCGGCTACAAGGCCGAGATCGGCGCATGGTCGCCGGCCGCCTACCGCGCTTTGTTGCGGCGCCAGTGCCGGTTGCGCCGTATCGACTTCGACGAAGGTGCGGTCAACCACCTGGTCGAGCGTCTGCATCCGCAATCGGGCCAGGCGCTTCTTGCATGCTATCCGGGCGAGCTGCTGGATCGGATCATGGATTTCGCCGGATTTGCCGGCAATGCCCCACGCTTCACGGTGCCGGCCGTCGAGCAAGCCTGGCGCAGCATGTTTATCGCAGCCGGTGCGGAGGCTTAGATGAAGAACAAGCGTGCTCTTATCGTGATGGCGGTGGCCATCCTGTTCGGCCTGGCCGCCGTCGTATTCGCTTCACGCTGGCTGCTGACCCAGCCGGGCGGTGCAAACGGCCGCATTGTCGTGGCAAATGCGGACATCAGTCTCGGCCAGCGCCTGGCACCCGACATGTTCAAGCTGGCCGATTGGCCGGCCGACAGCGTGCCGAAAGGTGCTTTCACCGATCCGCAAAAGCTGGGCGGCCGCGTCCTCAAGAGCAATCTGCTGGCGGGCGAGCCGATTAATGAAGCCAAGCTGGCGCCGGCCGGCACCCTGGGTGGGCTGTCGGCGCTGATCACCGAAGGCAAGCGCGCGATCACCGTGCGCGTCAACGATGTGATCGGCGTGGCCGGCTTCGCGCTGCCCGGCAATTACGTCGACATCATCGTCAGCACCCAGAAAGAGGTGACGTCCGGTTCCGATGGGCGCAACCAGAGCATCTCGAAGATCGTGCTGGAGCGGATCCTGGTGTTGGCGGTGGCGCAGGAAGTGAACCGCGACGAGACCAAGCCGAAGGTGGTGAACGCGGTCACGCTCGAAGTCTCGCCCGAGCAGGCCGAGAAACTCGACCTGGCACGCAGCGTCGGTTCGCTGTCGCTTGCGCTACGCAACCAGGTCGATCCGCAGTCGGCAGTCACCGAAGGCGCGACCAAGCTGACCCTGCTGCCAGAAATTAAGCCGCCAGTGCCGCCGAAGGTGACGCCCAAGCCGGTGCCGGCCCGCCCGGCACCGGTGGTTGTCAAGGTGGCTGCACCGGTCCGGCGTGATTGCGTCAGCGTGCTCAATGGCCTGCGTATGACGCAGGAATGCTTCTGAATCTATACCAGGGTAATGCCATGAACGGATGCCTGATGCATACAAGGATGCTTCGCAAGCTGTTGGCCACCGGTCTGGCGCTGGCCGTTACCGGTCCGGCGTTCGCCGCCAAGGTCCAGGCGCAGAACACGGATAACGCAGCCCAGCCGGCGCCGGGCCGTGCCGAGATCGGCCCGAACTGCCGGGGCGAAGCTGCGAAACCTGCCCAGTTGTCCCTGCAGATGGGCAAGTCGACCCTGATGCGACTGCCCGAGAATGTGCAGCACCGCAGCGTCGGCAACCCGGAGGTGGTGCAGGCGTTGCTGGTGGCGCCGGACACCTTGTACATCGCCGGCGTCGATGTCGGCACCACCAACATGATCGTGCAGGGAAGAAGCGGCTTGTGCAGCGTGCTCGATATCACGGTGGCGATGGACCCGTCGCCGCTGCAGGCCACGTTGAAGGCGGCCATGCCGGAGGAGCGCGACATCCAGGTGCTGGCCGCCGCCGATACGCTGGTGCTGAGCGGCACCGTCAGCGACGCCGCCGCCGTGGCGCGCGCAGTGGAGCTGGCCGCGGCCTATGTCCGCCGGCCGCTACGCGCCTTGTCGGTGCCGGACAAGGAAAATGCATCTGTCGGCCAGACCACGGGCAGCGCTCCCGGCGCGGCAGGCGCCCGCGTGGTCAACATGCTGTCCGTCAACGCACCTCAGCAAGTGCAACTGGAGGTGAAGATTGCCGAAGTGTCCAAGAGCCTGCTCGAGCGGATGGAGACCGGGGTGCTCTGGCGCTTCAACTCCGGTGCCTGGGGCGCGACCCTGCTGTCGAATTTCCTCACCGGTAATACGCATGGCATGATCGATGCGAACAAGGCGGCCGCCAGGAGCCTGACCGCCGCAGTCGACAAGCAGGACGGCTTGGTGCGCATCCTCGCCGAACCGAACGTCATGGCGATCAGCGGGCAAGAGGGATCGTTCCTGGCCGGCGGCAAGTTCTATATCCCGGTACCGCAAGAGAACAACCGCGTCACGCTGGAAGAAAAAGAGTTCGGTGTCGGCCTGCGCTTCACGCCCACCGTCCTGGGCGGCGGGCGTATCAACCTGCGCGTCGCGCCCGAGGTATCGGAACTTTCGCGCGAAGGCATCAGCATTTCGTCTACCGGTTCGGCCAGCGCTGCAGTCCTGCCGGTCGTGACCACGCGCCGCGCCAGCACCACGGTCCAGTTATACGATGGCCAGAGCTTCGCCATCGGCGGCCTGATCAAGGACAACCTGGTCACCAACCTGAAGGGCTTGCCTGTGCTGGGCAATCTGCCGGTGCTCGGCGCGCTGTTCCGCAGCACGGATTACCAGCAGGATCGCAGCGAACTGGTATTCGTGATCACTGCCCATCTGGTCAAGCCGCTGCCGGGCGCCAGCTACAACCTGCCGACCGACAAAGTAGGCGTGCCTTCGCCCAGCGCGGTGCTGCTCGGCGGGCGCCTGGACGGGCCGCCGCCGCGGGCAACGACCGCGACCGAGTCCACGCCCGCCCCGACGTCGCGTCCTTCGCAGAGCGCCGGCGGCTTCGAATTGAAATAGGAGAAAGCGATGGCCATCAGACGTAATCGGCTCGTGGTTCTGGTACTGCTGGGCGGCGCGCTGCAAGGCTGCAGCTCCACCCCGCGCTTCAACGACCACTTCGGTGTGTCCGTGCGCGCCAACCTGGCTGCCCAGGTGATCGACCCGGCGGCTGCAGCGAGCAGCAATCCCGCTACCGGCGTGGACGGTCCTGCCGCCCGCGCGGCCCAGGAACGCTACCAGCGTTCCTTCAAAGAGAGCGATCCCAATGCCAACCAGCCGATGGTTGGCGGGAGCAGCATCAAGTGACGAAGTGTCTGCTGATCCGGCGATGGTTTACAGCGTTGCCCGAACCCAGCAAGGACTTGATCGAATGTTGTCCCGAGGAACCCGATGAAAGCCCTCATGATCAGCCGCGATGCCCAGCTTTTCGCGGAGATCGCCTCCCAAGGTGCAGCGCGCGTGCCCCCACTGCACGTTGCCGCCAGTCGCACCAACTTGCGTGATGCGCTCGACCGCCCTCTGGCCGATCACCCTGGTCTGGTCATCGTCAACATCAGCGACGCCGAAACCCCCGATGGCGACCTGCTCGAGCGCCTGACCCGTCACTATGCGTCGGCGCATTTCATGCTGCTGACCGATAACCACCATCCCGAGATTCTGATCCGTGCCATGCGCGCCGGCGTGCGCGAGGTGCTGCAGTTGCCGCTGGTGCATCACGCCTTGCACGAGGCGATCGACCGGATCGCCGCCAGCGCGGGCATGTCGTCGGTGCATGACGGGAAGGTACTGGCTTTCATCGCCTGCAAGGGCGGCAGCGGCGCCACCTTCATCTCGACCAATTTCGGCTATGCGCTGGCGACCCTGGCCGACAAGAAGGTGCTGCTGATCGACCTGCACCGCCAGTTCGGGGACGCTACACTGTACGTCTCCGACCAGAAGCCGGCCATGACGCTGTCCGACGTATGCCAGCAGATCGCGCGCATCGATGGCCCTTTCCTGGAGTCCTGCCTGGTGCACGTGGCGCCGGGCTTCGGAGTGCTGGCCGCGGCCGACGACCCCGGCCAGACGATGGAGGCCAAGCCCGAGCACATCGACACCATCCTGCGCGTGGCGCGCCAGCACTACGATTACATCCTGCTCGACGTCGGACGCCAGATCGATGCCGTCTCGCTGCGCGCGCTCGACAGCACCGACGCAATCTATCCGGTCCTGCAACTGGCATTGCCCGACATCCGCGACGCACGCCGGCTGCTCGACATCTTCCGCTCGCTCGGCTACGTCACCGACCATATCCGCCTGATCGTCAACCGCTACGAAAAGGGCGGCAAGCTGCGCCTGCAGGATCTCAACGCTGCGCTCGGCGCCGAAGTGCTGCACACCATTCCCAACGATTACATCGCCGTCACCGACTCGGTCAACCAAGGCATCCCGGTGCTGCAGCTGGCACGCGGCAGCGCCGCCGCGCGCAGCCTGGCCGACCTGGTCGAGGTGGTGACCGCGCGTCGCGTCACCGAAGTCCGGAGTGGGCTGTTCGATCGCCTGTTCGGCCGTGGCGAAGGCGATTATTAATTTCCGAAGGAGCTGTCCATGTCCCTGCGCGAACGTTTGTCCGGAACCGACGAGGAGCGCCAATACCAGGCGATGCCGGCGGTGGCGCAACAGGCCTACCAGGAGCTCAAGAAGTCGATGCACCAGATGATCCTCGACCGGATCGACCTGGAGCGCCTCAAGCGCCTGACCAGCGAGCAATTCAAGCACGAGCTGGCGCTGCTGGTTCAGCGCATCGTCGAGGAAGAGCGCATCGTGCTGAACCAGCAGGAGCGCCACAACCTGGTGCTGGATATCCAGCATGAGATGCTGGGCTTCGGCCCGCTTGAGCCGCTGCTGAACGACCCGAGCGTGTCCGACATCCTGGTCAATACCCATAACAAGGTATATGTCGAGCGCCGCGGCCGCCTGGAGCTTACCGAGATCACCTTCCACGACAACGCGCACCTGATGAAGATCATCGAAAAGATCGTCTCGCGCGTCGGTCGCCGCGTCGACGAGTCGAGCCCGATGGTCGACGCGCGCCTGCCGGACGGATCGCGCGTGAACGCAATCATCCCGCCGCTCGCGGTCGATGGCCCCCTGGTCTCGATCCGGCGCTTCGGTGCGACACCGTTGACGGTGCAAAACCTGCTCGACTATAAAAGCGTCACGCCGCCGATGATCAAGGTGCTGGAAAGCCTTGGCCTGGCCAAGGTCAATATCCTGATCTCCGGCGGCACCGGCAGCGGCAAGACCACCATGTTGAACCTGATATCCGGCTTCATTCCGGGCAATGAACGGATCGTGACGATCGAGGACGCGGCCGAACTGCAGCTGCGCCAGCCGCATGTGGTGCGCCTGGAGACACGACCGCCAAATATCGAAGGCAAAGGCGAGGTGACACAGCGCGCCCTGGTGCGCAACTCGCTGCGGATGCGGCCGGACCGCATCATCCTGGGCGAGGTACGCGGGCCGGAGGCGCTCGACATGCTACAGGCAATGAACACCGGCCACGAAGGCTCGCTCGCAACCATCCACGCCAACACCGCGCGCGACGCGCTGGCACGCCTCGAGAACATGGTCAGCATGGCCGGCGTCAACCTGACTGCGCGGGCGATCCGCCAGCAGATCTGCTCGGCCATTACGGTGATTCTGCAGGCCACGCGCCTGACTGACGGCACCCGCAAGGTGGTCAGCATGCAGGAAGTCACCGGCATGGAAGGCGACATTATCTCGATGCAGGAGATCTTCCGTTTCGAGCAGACCGGCGTCGACGTCGATGGCAAGGTGCAGGGCCACTTCTGCGCCACCGGCGTGCGGCCTCGCTTCGCCGAGCGCCTCAGGATGTTCGGCGCTCCGGTGCCGGAGGACACCTTCGATCCCGACCGCATCTTCACCTAGGCCTGCCGCGGAGCCACGCATGGACATCCTCTTCTACGGTTTCGTTGTGTTCCTGTTCGCCGCCGTCATCCTCGGCATCGAGGGTGTGTATATCTGGTGGGTGAACACGCATGGTGCGGCAGCCCAGCGCGTGGCACGCCGCCTCCAGCTGATGTCCGGGAGCCCGGGGCGCTCCGAGCGCATCTCGATCCTGAAACAGCGCCGCTTCGCGAAGCACGACCTGTTCGACGGACTGCTGCATCACATCCCTTTGGCGCACCGCACCGACCGCCTGTTGCTGCAGTCCGGGATGAAATGGTCGGTCCAGTATTTTCTGCTGTGGTCGGGCGCGGCGCTGCTGGCCGGTGGTCTCACGGTCTCGCGCTGGCCGCTGCCGTTGCCGGTGCGTGCCGGCCTGGCCCTGCTGTTCACCCTGATTCCGCTGATGCTGGTGCGCCGCGCGCGTGCACGGCGCCTGGCGCGTATCGAGCAGCAGCTGCCGGAGGCCGCCGATTTCATCTCGCGCGCGCTGCGCGCCGGCCACTCGTTCACCAACGTGCTGCAGATCGTCGGCAATGAGCTGCCGGAGCCGCTCAGCAGCGAGTTCCGCATTGCCCGCGAAGAGATCAACTACGGCGTGCCGATGAGCGAGGCGCTGCACAACATGGCCACCCGCATTCCGCTGACCGACCTGCGCTATCTGATCATCGCGGTCCTGATCCAGCGCGAAACCGGTGGCAACCTCGCGGAAATCCTCAGCAACATCAGCCACATCATTCGCAGCCGCCTGAAGCTGGTGGCCCAGGTGCGCGTGCTGTCGGCGGAAGGGCGGATGTCGGCCTGGATACTGGGGCTGCTGCCGATCGGCGTCGTCGGCATGATGCTGTTGACCAATCCTGATTACATCAAACTGCTGTGGACCGATCCGTTGGGCATCAAGATGCTCTGGTATGCGCTGGCGATGATCATCGTCGGCGTGGTCTGGCTGCGCAAGGCGATTCGTATCCACATTTGAGGAGTTCCCGATGACTAGCGCACAGTTGCTGTTCCTGTTGATCGTGTTCGCGATCTGCTGCGGGCTGGTAGGGCTGGGGATGATGCTGTTTGCACCAGGCACCCTGCGCGCCCGCCTGGGCAGCTTCATCGGCCGTTCCGACGAGGGCAAGGAAGAGCGCAGCGGCTGGGCCGAGCGTGTCGCGCGCACCGTGCAGCCGTTAACCAAGCTGTCGGTGTCGGAAGAGGGATGGGAGAAATCGGCCCTGCGTACCCGCTTCATGAATGCCGGCTGGCGCAACCCGGCAGCACCGACGCTCTACTTTGCATCGAAGAGTGTGCTCGCACTGATGTTCCCCGCCATCGTCAGTATCGTGCTGACCCTGGTGCCGTCGGCGCCGGCCGGGATCAGGATACTGCTCCTGCTGCTGGCAGCGGCGTCCAGCGGTTACTACCTGCCCAACCTCGTGCTGGCGCGCCGGATCCGGTACCGCAAGCGTGAAATCTTCGAGTGCATTCCGGACGCATTGGACTTGCTGACCGTCTGCGTGGAGGCAGGCCTGAGCCTGGAACGCGCGCTGGTCAAGGTGGCTTCTGAAATTCACATCAAGAGCGTGACGCTGGCGCAGGAACTGCAGCTGGTACTGATGGAAATGCGGGCCGGCTTCAGCAAGGAAAAGGCCTTGCGAAACTTCGCCCTGCGCATCGGCGTGGACGACATCGATTCGCTGGTGGCCATGCTGATCCAGTCGGAGCGCTTCGGCACCAGCATCGGCGATGCGCTGCGCGTCTACTCGGACAACCTGCGCAACAGACGCCGCGTGATCGCCGAGGAAGCTGCCGCGAAGATCGGCCTCAAGCTGCTGTTTCCCCTCATCTTCTGCATTTTTCCTATTCTGCTGATGGTGCTGCTCGGCCCCGCCGGGATTCAGCTGTCGCACACCTTCGGCGTTGCAGGCAACAACTGATTTCTTGCGGAGATTATCATGCGTATCCGGATTCTTCTTACCATCCTGCCCCTGATGTGCGGCGGCACGATGCTGCTGGGCTGCAGCACGAAGGCGCTGGCGCCGCATGGTAACGCTGCCGCAGTCGTATCCGCTGCCGACGAGTCCTACCTGCGCGGCCGCAACCTGCACCTGGAGCGCCGCTACGACGAAGCGATCGCCGCCTACCAGGCCGCGCTGCAGGCCGACGCCGCCCACGTCAATGCCCGCAACGGCCTGGCGATCGTCCATGCCGAGCGGCGCGAGTTCGCCAAGGCCATCCCGCTCTGGCAAGACCTGACGCGCGGCGCGACGATGGGGTCGGGGCAGGCTACCGCCTTCCTGTTCGGCAATCTGGGGTACGCCTATTTCCTCAACGGCGATTACGACGAGGCCCTGGTCGCGCTCGAAAAAGCCTGCCTGCTCGATCCGCTCAACCAGCGCGCCTGGCAGTACCTGGGCGAGACCCTGCAGAAGCTCGGTCAGGACGAGCGCGCGCGCCAGATGCTGGCCCAGGCCAGCGCATTGCGCGAGCACGACTTCCAGGCCGATTACGCAGCGGCCGGCGGCGGCGCCAGGGTGCCCGCGATCGAGCGCGCGGTGCAGGTTTCGGGCAGTGCGCAGCAGCGCCCGGACAGGGAATGGGCCTTCGTCGAAGTGACCAGCAACGGCAGCGGCGTGCTCGAACTGCGCCGTGTCGAACCGAAGCTGCCGGCCCGCAGGGCGCCGCTGCCACCGGTCCCGGACCTGCCACAGCCGGCGCTCGCCGTCGCGCTCGAAATCAGCAACGGCAACGGGCGCCAGGGCATGGCACGGCGGGTGTCGCGCCAGATCCGCGATCCCGGCGTCAAGATCGTGCGCCTGACCAACGAAAAGGGATTCAAGGTGCGCCAGACCCGCATCGAATACCAGCCGGCCTTTCGGGAACTGGCGGAGCGCCTGGCACAGCGCTTCGGCACCCAGGCTCCGGTCGAGGTCAGGATGGCCGGGCGCACCAACGTGCGGCTGGTGATCGGCCACGATCTGCCGCTGCAACGGATTGCCGGCCGTTCAGAGACCGTGCCGGCCGCTCAGGTGCACGGGGCGAGTGCTCCTTGAGCAGGGCGTGCCGCTCGCACAACAGTATCGGGCGCCAGGTTTGGCCGAAATTGGTAATAATAAAATCTCAACAAAATTCGTCTCATCAAATTCGGCTCAACAAATTCGGGAGAATTGCCATGACCTTCGCTCGCCGCTTCCAGTCCGCCATCGCTCAATCCGTCATCGCCGGTACCCTGCTGGTGTCCGTCGTTGCCTGCGCCCCCACCTCCACCCGTGAAGGCACCGGCGAATACGTCGACGACACCGTCATCACCACCAAGGTGAAAGCCGCCTTCGCCGCCGACCCGACCGTCAAGGCGACCCAGGTGCAGGTGGAAACCTTCAAGGGCACCGTGCAGCTGAGCGGCTTCGTCGACTCGCGTGAGAGCGCCCAGCGTGCCGTCGATCTGGCACGCGGCATCAAAGGCGTGAAGTCGGTCAAGAACGACACGGTGATCCGCTAAGCAAGTCGCGTCCTCCGGCCGACCTTGACGCCGGCCGGCAGCGTCTCACTGCCAGCGAACTTTCCCAAACCCGTTGGTCGTCGCGTTGCGCGTCGCCGGCTTGCCATACACGGTGGCCGAGCCCATGCCGCTCATGCTGATGTTGGCGGCGGTATTCGCATAGATGCTGGCGCCGCCCAGGCCCGTCATCTCCAGGTCGACGGTCTCTGCACGCAACTGCTGCGCATCCAGACCGCCGACGCCGCCCAGGCGCGCGTGCAGCATTCTGGTCTGGCCGCTGATGGTGATGTGGCCGGCGCCGCCCAGGCGCAGCTCGACCTTGTCGGCGCGGCCGGGATTCAGCGTCAGGCCACCGACCCCACCCAGGCGCGCATCGACGTCGCGGTATTGGCCGGTAAACCGCACCGCGCCGGCGCCATCCAGCGCCAGCTTGACGCTGTTGCCGGAAAAGCCCGAAACCTCGCTCGAGCCGACGCCCTGCGACACGAATTCCTGCAGATTCGGCACCGTCAGGTCGGCACGCAATTCATTCCCGCCGTCGATGCGCGCGTTGTCTTCCATGTCGATGACCAGCGTGTCGCCGCGCTGTGCAGTGGTGATCTTCGACAGGTAGCGCCGCTCGCCGGACAGCACCAGCGACGGCGGTCCCTGGCGCAGGTTGAGGCGGATCACGCCGCTCAGACGGACCTTCGAGACGCCGGCATCGACACTGCGCGTTTCGCGCACGATCTCGTCGGCCAGGGCGCCGTGCATCGTCATCGACAGGGTGGTGGCCAGGAAAGCGCTGGCAAGGATCTTGTTCATAGCATGGTCTCCGGTGGTTTTCGCTTGAGTCCACTATAGGCGGGCGCCACCGCCACGGCCGGCGGATTGCGACAGACTGCGCCATCGGCGGTATAAAGCGCAAAATCAGCGCAGAATCGGCCGCACGGCCGAACGGCCGCCGTATGCTCAAGTGCGCAGGTCGTCCCACGCCAGTCCGAAGCGGGCCAGGTATTTCTTGAGCCGGTCGGCATCGTTCGGCTGGCGCTTGGCCTGGCGCGACACCGCAAACAAGCTGCGTCCCGCTTCCGACAGCGACGCCGACGCCCGGCACACCTGCACTACGGCCTGCAGCTGCAGCGCATCGAACAAGTCCAGCTGCGCCGCGGCTTGCACGCCCAGCAAGGTATCCAGGTCGACCTGATCGGTGTTCGATCCGGCCTCGAATGCCGCCTGCGCCGGCTGCCACAGCCGCGCCAGGCGCTGCGTCTCGGCGTCGACGATCCCGCTGGTGATGCGCCCGGCCTCGGCCAGCGTCGCCATGCGCATCACGGAGGCCGACAGATCGCGGAAGTTGCCGGTCCAGCGCGCCTGGGCCGACATCGCGAAGCGCATGTAGCGATCGCGCGCTTCCTTGTTGAAGCGCACCATCTGCCCATGTTCGGCACCGAAGGCGCGCAGCAGGTAATCGATGTTCGGCTCGATGTCTTCGCGGCGCTCTGCCAGGCCGGGCAATTCATAAGTCCACAGATTGATGCGCGCGAACAGGTCGTCGCGGAAGCGCCCGCGCGCCACTTCCCGTGCCAGGTCGCGATTGGTGCCGGCGATCAGCTGGAAGTCGCTGTGGACTTCGTGGTCGGCGCCCACCGGCAGGAAACGCTTCTCTTCGATCGCCTTGAGCAGCATGGCCTGCTCGTCCAGGCCGAGTTCGCCGATCTCGTCCAGGAACAATAACCCCTTGCCGGCGCTGCGCAGCAGGCCGGCGCGCTCGCTGGCCGCACCGGTGAATGCGCCTTTCACATGGCCGAACAGGGTCGAACCGGCGCCGTCGCCGTGCAGGGTGGCGCAGTTGATCTCGACGAACCTGCCGTCGAGCTGGCGCCGCGCCTTTTTCAGTTCGTACAGGCGGCGCGCCAGGAAGGACTTGCCGGCACCGGTCGGCCCCATCAGCAGCATCGGCGCGCGCGACTTGATCGCGACCCGCTCGATCTCGTCGATCATCGTATTGAAGCGCGGATTGCGCGTCGCGATGCCGGATTTCAGAAAGGCGACGCCTTCCTGCTGCTCGCGCGAAAAGCGCTGCGCGATCTGGTCGTATTTCGACAGGTCCAGGTCGATCAGCGTATAGGAACCGGGCAAACCGGGCGCCTGGCGCCGCGGCGGCGAGGTCTGCAGCAGGCGGCCGGGGAAGTAATGCGCCTCGGTCATCAGGAACATGCAGATCTGGACCACGTGGGTGCCGGTGGTGATGTGGATCCAGTATTCCTCGTGCTCCGGATCGAAGGGATAGGCCTTGGCGAAATCGAACAGCGCGCCGTAGACCTGTTCGAAGTCCCAGGGGTCCTCCAGTGCCAGGGTGTGCGCCACCACCTGGGTTTCCGGCGACACCGCCCCCATATCGTCGGTGACTTGCCGGATCAAGCCCTCGTAGCCCTTGTTGCACAGCAGTTCGAAGCGGTCGATCACCAGATCTTCATGCTGGGTCAGCGCCACCGTCGGCCGCCACTTTTCCCAGCGCGCGCTGCCTTTCCCGTTGTCGAGCTGGGTGCCGATGAAGCCGATCACCACGGTTTTCTTGCTCTTCATTTTTATAAAGTTTTATATGAGAGTATAAATTTATCATATTACTGATCGTTGCTGGCTGATCCGGCAGCATTGAAAGCGATTCTGATTTTCCTTGTTTATCAATCACTTGCAGGTAGTTCGATACTGGCTTTACAGGCCTGGCACGGCGCTTGCAAAACAAAGCCTACAAACGAGATAAACAGGAGAGCGAACATGGGCTGGATCATCAGTGTCGGCAAGGCCGGCAACAGGCACCAAGACAAACAACAGGGCGGGCAAGTGCTGTCGATGCGCTTCGACGCCACCGGCGTACCGGCCCGCATCGACGTCTTCAACGACGCCGGTCCGGCACCCACCGGCGCCGTCCCGGCCCGGCAGGCGCAGCGCATCTGGCGCAACGTCCTGGCCACGCTGACCGATACCGAATAACCCGTCGCATGCAAAGAGAAACGATCATGAAACAAGCACACTACGATACCCTGGACGTGGCAGGCGGCCGCCCGGTCAAGATGTGGACCCGCGGCGTCCCGGTCGAGGAAGAGGCCAAGCAGCAGCTGGCCAACACCGCGCGCATGCCCTTCATCTACAAGCACATGGCGGCCATGCCCGACGTCCACCTCGGCAAGGGTTCGACCATCGGCAGCGTGATCCCGACCCTGGGCGCGGTGATCCCGGCCGCGGTCGGCGTCGACATCGGCTGCGGCATGATGGCGGCCAAGACCACGCTCGGCGCGAACGATCTGCCGGACAACCTGGGCCCGCTGCGCAGCGCGATCGAGCGCTCGGTACCGCACGGAATGTCGCCCAAGACGCGCGGTTTCAAGGGCCGCGACAAAGGCTCGTGGGACACGCCGCCGCAAGCGGTCGACACCGCCTGGATGGCGCTGAAGGACGAATTCGACGTCATCTGCCAGAAGACCCCGAAGCTGAAGAACACGAATAACTACAAGCACCTGGGCACGCTGGGCACCGGCAACCACTTCATCGAGATTTGCCTGGACGAGCAGGGCTTCGTCTGGTTCATGCTGCACTCGGGTTCGCGCGGCGTCGGCAATGCGATCGGCAGCCACTTCATCGAAGTGGCCAAGCAGGACATGCGTACCCACATCGCCAACCTGCCGGACAAGGACCTGGCCTACCTGAAGGAGGGCACGCAGCACTACGACGATTACGTCGAGGCGGTCGGCTGGGCCCAGAAGTTCGCGCGCATGAACCGCGAAGTCATGATGCGCAACCTGATCGCCGCCGTGCGCACGGTGATCCACAAGCCGTTCGAGACCCACGTGGAAGCGGTGAACTGCCACCACAACTACGTGCAGAAGGAACACCACTTCGGCAAGGACGTGCTGGTGACCAGAAAGGGCGCGGTATCGGCACGCGAGGGCGAGCTGGGCATCATTCCGGGCTCGATGGGCGCCAAGAGTTATATTGTGCGCGGCAAGGGCAATCCGGACAGCTTCCACAGCTGCAGCCACGGCGCCGGCCGCACCATGAGCCGCACCGAAGCCAAGCGCCGCTACTCGGTCGAGGACCAGGTGCGCGCCACCGAAGGCGTCGAGTGCCGCAAGGACGAAGGCGTGATCGACGAGATCCCGATGGCCTACAAGGACATCGACGCGGTGATGGAAGCGCAGAGCGACCTGGTCGAAGTGGTGCACACGCTCAAGCAGATCGTGTGCGTCAAAGGCTAAAAGTTAAAACGATATGAATAATAAGAAGAGGAGCAGGGCATGATCGAACTGGATGGGGCACTGGGCGAGGGCGGCGGCCAGATCCTGCGCACGTCGCTGACGCTGGCCATGATCACCGGCCAGCCGCTGCGCATCCGGCGCATCCGCGCCAACCGCAGCAAACCGGGCCTGATGCGCCAGCACCTGGTGGCGGTGCAGGCCGCCGCCCAGGTCTGCGGCGCCGAAGTAACGGGCGCGGCGCTCGGCAGCCAGGAACTGGAATTCATCCCGGGCCCGCTGCAGGGCGGCGATTACCGCTTCGCGATCGGCAGCGCCGGCAGCTGCACGCTGGTGCTGCAGACCGTGCTGCCGGCGCTGCTGCAGGCCGGCACGCCGTCGACCCTGCGCGTGTGCGGCGGCACCCACAATCCGATGGCGCCGCCGGTGCAATTCCTGCAGCGTGCCTGGTGTCTGCGCATCGCCGAGATGGGCGCGCAGGTCGACGTGCAACTGGAACGCTTCGGCTTCTATCCGGCTGGCGGCGGCGAAGTCGTGGCCAGCATCCAGCCCTGCGCGCAACTCGCGCCGCGCGAATGGTTGCGACGCGGCGAGCGCACCGCGGCTTACGCCGAGAGCTTCACGGCCGGCATCCCGGCGCGCGTCGCCCAGCGCGAGCTGGAATGCGTCGGCCAGGCCATGAACTGGAGTGGCGACCAGCTGCGCGCGTGCCGCCTGCCCGACGACCAGGGTCCGGGCAATGCGCTGATGCTGACCCTGGAGTACGAGCACGTGACCGAAGTGTTCACGGCCTTCGGCGAAAAATCGGTGACGGCCGAAAACGTCGCGCGCCAGGCGGTGAATCAGGCACGCCGCTACATCGCCAGTCGCGCCGCGGTGGCGGAATACCTGGGCGACCAGCTGATGCTGCCGCTGGCGCTGGCCGGTGGTGGCGGTTTCACGGTGGACGAGGTCTCGCTGCATGCGCGCACCAACGCCGAGGTGATCGAGCGCTTCCTGCCGGTGCGCTTCGCGTTCGGCAAGCACGACGGTCTCGACCTGTGCACGGTCGGCCCGCGCTGACGGCAGTTGACCAGATGCGTATGGCGTGTGGATTTGCGGAACCGATCCTGCAAGCCGCGCTCTAACGACATATTCCACCGCCGACGATCACGATCATTGCCCACGCCTCTGCCGCGCGTCTGTTGACACCAGCGTCAACGGTTTGATTCAGAGGAGTGGACCATGAGAACACGTCGCATCCTGATCGCGCTGGCGGGCGCCGGGGCGGTTTCCCTGCTGGTCTTGTCGCCAACCGCAGCGGAAAGACGCGCCGCGCGTCCTGCCTTCGACCCCTTGTTCGTTCAGGGCACCAGCTGCGCGCCGATCCGGACCGGACGGCCGGTCTTGCTGGCCACGCTGCTGCAGGCCCAGAGCCAGGTCCAAAGCCAGGGCCAGCTGCCGCCACCCACCGAGACGCGTCCGTTCCAGCCCGGCCACCAACTGCCTGCCACCGCACACGATACCGGTACCGCGCCGCCGCTGTACAAGGACCTTGGTAAATTCCACCTGCCTATCACCACCCGCAGCAGCCGGGCCCAGGCTTATTTCGACCAGGGCATCCGCCTGACCTTCGCCTTCAACCACGCCGAAGCGGTACGCGCCTTTCGCGCCGCCCGGCAGGCCGATCCCGACTGCGCCATGTGCTACTGGGGCGAGGCGCTGGCGCTCGGTCCCAACATCAACGCGCCGATGTTCCCGGAAGCGCTCGCCCCGGCTTACGCGGCCGCCACCAAGGCGGTCAGCCTGGCGGAGCGCGTCACGCCGCACGAGCGGGCCGTGATCCGCGCCGTCGCCAGACGTTACGCTGCCGCGCCGCCGGCAGACCGCAAGCCGCTCGACCAGGCCTATGCCGATGCCATGGCCGAGGCGGCGCGCGCCTTTCCCACCCACGACACCATCCAGGTGCTGTATGCCGAGTCGCTGATGGACCTGTCGCCGTGGGATTACTGGCAGGCCGGCGGTACGCAAGCCAAAGGCCGCACGCTCGACATGATCGCCGCGCTCGAGCGCGTGCTGGCACACAACCCCAACCATCCGGGCGCCATCCACTATTACATTCACGCGGTGGAAGCCTCGTCCACGCCGGAACGGGCGCTGCCATACGCGCGTCAGCTCGCCCGGCAGATCCCTGGCGCCGGCCACGTCGTGCACATGCCATCGCACATCTATTACCGGCTCGGCCTGTACAAGGCATCGCTGGACGCGAATCTGCAGGCGGTGGCCGTCGACGAGCGCTATTTCGCGCGCTCGGGCAGCGACCCGGTCTACAAGGGTGCCTATTACCCGCACAATATTCACTTCGTGATGGTGTCGGCATTGATGGGCGGTGACGGCAGGACGGCACTCGACGCCGCCGATAAACTGGACAAATCGCTGCCGCCCGAACTGGTGGCGAAATTTCCGGCGATCCAGCCGGTAAAGGCGGCGCCGTACTTTTCGCACGTGCAGTTCAGCAGCCCCGATACCCTGGTCGCGCTGCCGGATCCGGGAACGGACCTGGTGCTGGTCCAGGCCATGTGGCATTACGCGCGCGCGGTCGGGTTCGCGCGCAAGGGCATGACGGGCGACAGCCGGCGCGAGATCGATGCCTTGGCCGCGATCGAACGCACGGCCGACTTCAAACCGTTCACCGCATGGGGCATACCGGCCCAGGACATCGTCAAGACCGCACGCTACGTCGCCACCGGGCGCCTGGCCGACGCGCGCGGCGATTTGCCGGTGGCGCTGGCCGCCTACCGCCAGGCGGTCGCGGTGCAGGATGGTCTACCCTACATGGAGCCGCCGTACTGGTACTACCCGGCGCGGCAGTCGCTGGGCGTGGCGCTGCTGCGCGCCGGGCAGCCGGACGATGCCGAGGACGTGTTCCGCGCCGCGCTGGCGCGCACGCCGAGCAATGGCTGGGCGCTGCGCGGCTTGATGGAGGTGTACCGGCAGCGTGGCGATGGGGTGTCGCTGCGGCTGGCGCAGCGACGTTTCGAGACGACCTGGCTGGGCAAGGGCGGGGAGCCGGCACTGGCGCAGCTCTAAGCGGCACACTTCACGATCCGCCTTGCGCGCAGGGCAGTACACGCCGAGCCGACAGCATCAGGCTGGCACCCGCCAACAGCAGCAGCGCCAGGGAAGCGCACAGGTTGGCCTGGTAGCCATAGCGCGCGTACAGCAGTCCCGCCAGCGCCGAGCCGAATGCGATACCGGCAAACACGAAGGAGGCCGTCACCGCCAGCGCCACCCCGCGCAGCTGCCCGGACAATTCGACGATGCGCCGCTGCTGCGATGGCCACACGATGTCCGTGGCAAACGCCCACAACAGCAGGACGCCGAACAGCAAGGCCATCGTCGGCGGCGCCAGCGCCAGCAGCACCAGGTCGAGCGCCAGCAGACCCATGCCCGCGACCAGCATGGCATCCGCGCTGTAGCGGCGCGCGGCACGCACCACGAACAGGTTGCCCAGCACGCCGGCGAGGCCGAGGACCGCCATCGCGGCCGATACGGTCTGCGCGCCGCCATGGAACACATCGCGGATGATGGGCGCGATGAAGGCATAGGTGGCGTACACACCGCCGGCAATGAAGAACACCACCAGGTAAGCCGGCAACAGCACCGGATCGGACAGCGCCCGTACCAGCGTCGCCGGCGAGACGGCGCGGTCGCCCGGCTGCGCCGGTACGGCGAACCGGATCAGCGCCGCCGCGAGCAGGCCGGCGGCGCCGACCGCGAGGAACAGCACCCGTGCACCCCAGATATGCGCCATCCAGGCCGCCAGCGGCATGCCGACCAGGCCGGCCAGGCTCAGGCCCAGCAAGACCATGGCGATGGCGCTGCCCTGCTGCCTCTGCTCGACCAGTCCGGCCGCCAGCGCGCCCAGCACGGGGCCGATCAGGGCCGCGCCCAGGCCCATCGCGATGCGTGCCAGCAGCAGCGCGCGATAATCCGGCGCCACGGCGAACACCAGCGCCGCCATACTGAACACCGCCAGTCCGATCAAGACCTGGCGCCGCCGCGGCAGATGGCCCACCACGATTTGCAGCACTGGCGCCGCCAGGGCAAAGGTGACGCCGAACACCGTGATCAGGAGGGCCGCCTGCGCATCGCTGAGCTGCCATTGCGAGGCGATGGCAGCCAGGCTGCCGACCACCGACAGCGCGCCGGTGGCCTGCACGAAGTAGGCCAGGCTCAGCGCGCGCAGGGCCAGTACCGCGGGTTGCGGGATGGCGCGCATGGCTCAGTGGCCGACCGGGATCGGGTTGTCCTTCAACGACTGGTTGAAGGCGTTCACGAAGGCGTGCTCGCCCGAACCCGGATTGTCGCGCAGCGGTTGCAGTGCCTCGACGTAGACTTCGTCCCGGCCTTGCGCCAGCCCCTGCATGGTGGCGGCGATAAAGTCCGGCAAGGGCATCGCGCGCGGGTCGCCGCTCTTGTAGATCAAGTCGGTATCGACCCAGGGCGGCGAAATCTCGACCACGCGCACGCCGCTGCCTTGCAGGGTGAAGCGCTGCGACAGCGCATACGAATGGACCGCGGCCTTGGTCGCCGAATACACGGCAGTACCGGCCAGCGGCACGAAAGCCAGCACCGACGAGTTGTAGATCACCACCGCATCGCGCTGCGCCTTCAGGTGCGGCAGCAGGGCCGAGGTCATGCGCACCGGACCGAGCAGATTGGTGGTGACGGTGGCGAGCGCCGTTTCGTCGTCGATCGCGCCGGCGGCATCGTCGAAAGGCATGATGCCGGCATTATTGAACAGCACGTTCAGTGTGGGGAAATCCTTGACCAGCTGCGCGGCCACGGCCTTGATCTGCTGCGGATCCTGGATGTCCAGCTCCACGCTGGCCATGCCAGGGTTCGCCCGGGTCACTTCATCCAGCAAGGCCTTGCGGCGGCCGCTGATGATGACCTGGTTGCCCAGGCGATGGAAGGCTTCGGCGATGCCGCGTCCGATGCCGGAGGTGCCGCCGGTGATGAAGATCGTATTGCCGCTGGTTTTCATGATGTGTCCTTTCGGTTCAGTGAGTTGACGAGTGCCATTCTGAACCTCAGGCGTATGTCTGTTGGGACAAAAATAACGCAATTCAGGACATGATGTTTGACAGGATTGCGCGAAGAATTTGGCTTAGAATGCGTCTAATCGAAATAAATGGACGCCATCATGAGCAAGCGTATCGGCCTCGTCATCTACCCCGGCTTCCAGGCACTGGACATGGCGGCCCTGACCGTCTTCGAGTTCGCCAACTCCCTGCTGGCGCAGCCGCTGTATGCACTTGCCACGCTGTCGGTGGCGGGCGGCCCGGTCAAGAGTTCGGCCGGGGTGGCGCTGGACAGTCTGCCCATCGGCTGGGGCGGCTACGACACCCTGCTGATCGCCGGCGCGCTCGGCATGCCGGCGCCGCAACCGGACCTGGAAACCACGCTCAGGGACAACGCGGGCGCCACGCGCCGCATCGCCAGCATCTGTAACGGCGCCTTCATCCTCGCCCGCACCGGCCTGCTGGACGGCAAGCGCGTCACCACGCACTGGGCGATCGGACGCCGCCTGCAGGAACTGCATCCGGGCATCCTGGTCGATGAAGACAAAATCTACGTCAGGGAAGGCAAGCTCTGGTCATCGGCCGGCGTCACCGCCTGCATCGACATGGCACTGGCCATGGTGGAGGAGGACCTGGGTAGCGAGATCGCCAAGAAGGTCGCGCGCTCGATGGTGGTCTACCACCGGCGCACCGGCGGCCAGTCGCAGTTCTCCGCCATCGCCGAGATCGAACCGAGTTCCGATCGCGTCAAGGCAGCCCTGCTGTACGCGCGCGACCACCTGCACAAGGAACTGAGCGTGGACGAACTGGCCGCGCACGTGCACTGGAGCCCGCGCCATTTCACCCGAATGTTCACTGCCCAGACCGGCATGGCGCCGGCCAAGGCCATCGAGAAGCTGCGCGTCGAAGCGGCGCGCGAGCTGATCGAGCAGGGACATTCGTCGATCGGCCGGATTGCCGGGATGACGGGATTTGGCGACGAGGAGCGCTTGCGGCGGGCTTTCCTGCGTGCCTTCGGGCAGACGCCGAAGGTGTTCGTGCATCAGGCGCGGGTGCGCAACGAGCACGTGTATCTGGCTTGAGCTTGCGGACGCCAGAAAGCAAAAAGCCCAACCATGAAGGCTGGGCTTTCGCTTGATCTTTGGTGCCGGCTGCAGGACTCGAACCCGCCACCTGATGATTACAAATCAACTGCTCTACCTGATGAGCTAAGCCGGCAATGTGGCCAGAATTATACCCTTATTTGATTCGAGTCAACGTAGGGCGACCACCTTTTTTCGGCGGTTCGTTGTCACCGTCGGGCAGATGCGACACCTCGGACACCGTCTTGCCCGGTACCGCGGCCAGACCCGGCGCCGGTGCCGCCGCAGCCGGCTCGGCGGCAGGCGCGGGCGCCGGTGCCAGAGTCGGTGCCGAAGCAGCCGGCGGCGCCGGCATGTCGGCCGCCGTGGTGCTCACGTCGAAGGCCATCCCCTGGCCATTCTCGTTGGCATAGATCGCCAGCACGTTCTGCACGGGAATGTACAGCTCGCGCGACACGCCGTTGAAACGTGCGCGGAAGGTGATGGCGTCATTGTCCATTTTCAGCCCCGACGTGGCGCCGTAGCTGATGTTGAGGATGATCTCGCCCTTCTTCACGTATTCCATCGGAACCGTGGTGGCGGCGTCGACCTTGACCGCCAGGTAGGGCGTATGGCCGCTGTCCGTGCACCATTCGTAGATGGCGCGCAGCAGATACGGCTTGGTGGAGATGTCTGGCATGTTTGGAATCGGTGTGCAACGAATTGTTACACGCCAGTGTAATCCGAATCGCCGCGGGGCGTCGAAAACTGGCGTGCAACGGTGTCCTGACTAAAACCTCAATCACCTGGCGAGCGGCAGTACGATGCGCGCCGGGTTATCGGGATTTTTTAACGGCGCATGACCTTTTCGGACGGGGTCAGCGCTTCGATGTAGGCCGGGCGCGAGAAGATGCGTTCCGCGTACTTCATCAGCGGGGCCGCGGTCTTCGACAGCTCGATGCCGTAGTGATCCAGGCGCCACAGCAGCGGGGCGATCGCCACGTCCAGCATCGAGAACTCGTCACCCAGCATGTACTTGTTCTTCAGGAACAGCGGGGCCAGCGTGGTCAGGCGGTCACGGATTTCGGCGCGGGCCTTGTCGTGGCTCTTGTCGGTCACCTTGTTGCGCTCGTTCTCGAGCGTGTTCACGTGCACGAACAGCTCTTTCTCGAAGTTGAACAGCATCAGGCGGGCACGGGCGCGCATCAGCGGGTCGGCCGGCATCAGCTGCGGGTGCGGGAAGCGCTCGTCGATGTACTCGTTGATGATGTTCGATTCGTACAGGATCAGCTCGCGTTCGACCAGGATCGGCACCTGGCCGTACGGGTTCATCGTCGAGATGTCTTCGGGCTTGTTGAACAGGTCCACGTCGCGCACTTCGAAGTCCATGCCCTTTTCGAACAGGACCAGACGGCAGCGCTGGGAGAACGGGCACGTGGTGCCGGAGTAGAGAACCATCATGGTTTATAGTTCCTTCAAGAAACAAAGGGGTGAAAGCCAAATGGCTCACCCCGAATAGACATTGCCCGCATTATAACCGGGCAATCAAATCACTTTACATCTTTCCAATAAGAAGCATTCAGACGCCAGGCAAGGAAAGCGAACATGGCCAGGAACAGCACCACGATCGCACCCAGGCGCTTGCGCAGGTCGCGGGTCGGTTCGGCCATCCATTCCATGTACGCCACCAGGTCGGCGACCTGGGTATCGAACTCCTGCGGGCTGACGCTGCCCTGCGTCACCTGCTCGAAACCGGCGAAGCGGTGCACCGTCTTGCCCTTCTCGTGCGGATCGGGTTCCTCGACCATTTTGACCGTACGCACGCCCTGCAATTGCCACAGTACGTGCGGCATGGCCACGTTCGGCACCACCAGGTTGTTCCAGCCGGTCGGCCGGGTATCGTCCTTGTAGAAGGTGCGCAGGTAGGTATACAGATAGTCGGCCCCGGTGCCGCCGCCGGAGGCCTTGGCACGCGCGATCACCGACAGGTCCGGCGGCACCGCGCCGAACCAGGTCTTGGCGTCGCCGGGACGCATCGCGACCGTCATCATGTCGCCCACCTTTTCGCCCGAAAACAGCAGGTTGCTCTTGATCTGGTCTTGGCTCAAGCCCAGGTCTTTCAGGCGATTGTAGCGCATCGACGATGCCGAATGACAGTTCAAGCAATAGTTGATGAACAACTTGGCGCCGTTTTGCAGCGAGGCGATGTCGGTGCGCTCGGGCGCCCGGTCGAGCGGGAACGTGCCTTCGTTCGCGAAAACGAATCCCGGCAACAGGGCAAGCACTGCGATCAGCTTCTTCGTGAGAGTCATGGTTGTCCTTTGTCCAAGTCAACGCGCGGGTCAGTGCGCGGTCCAGGTGACACGCTTGGGCAGCGGCTTGAAGCGGCCCATCGTGCTCCACCAGGGCATCAGGAGGAAGAAGCTGAAGTACAACAATGTCGCCAGCTGGGCGATCAGCGTGTAGGCCGGGGTCGGCAACTGGGTGCCGAGGTAGCCGAGCACCAGGAAGCACACGAAGAACACGCCGTACACGGCCTTGTGCCAGCCCGGGCGGTAGCGGATCGAGCGCACCGGCGAGTGGTCGAGCCAGGGCAGCAGCGCCAGGATCACCACGGACGAGCCGAACAGCACCACGCCCCAGAATTTCGCTTCCAGCGTCAGCATCCCGATCTCGAGCACGATCGCCAGCACGGTGACCGCGATCTTGGTCTTGTAAAACAGACGCGAGCGCAGCCAGATGAACACGACGTAGGCGGCCACACCGGCCATCACCACCCACATGAAGTCGGACGTGGTGGCGCGCAGGACCGAGTAGAACGGCGTGAAGTACCAGGTCGGGGCGATGTGCGGCGGCGTCTTGAGGGAATCGGCCGGCAGGAAGTTGTTGTATTCCAGGAAGTAGCCGCCCATTTCCGGCGCGAAGAACACGACCGCGCTGTAGATCAGCAGGAACACCGACACACCGAAGAAATCCTTGGTGGTGTAGTAAGGATGCGACGGAATCGTGTCGACGCCATGGCCGTCCGGGCCCAGGTTTTCCTTTACTTCGATGCCGTCCGGGTTGTTCGAACCGACTTCGTGCAGCGCGATCAGGTGCGCCGCGACCAGGCCCAGCAGCACCAGCGGGATGGCGATCACGTGGAAGGCGAAGAACCGGTTCAGGGTGGCGTCGGACACCACGTAGTCGCCGCGGATCCACAGCGACAGGTCCTGGCCGATGACGGGAATGGCGCCGAACAGGTTGACGATCACCTGCGCGCCCCAGTACGACATCTGCCCCCACGGCAGCAGGTAGCCGAAGAAGGCTTCGGCCATCAGGCACAGGAAGGTGGCGAAGCCGAACAGCCAGATCAGTTCGCGCGGCTTGCGGTACGACCCGTACATCAGCGCGCGCGTCATGTGCAGGTAGACCACGATGAAGAAGGCCGAGGCGCCGGTCGAGTGCATGTAGCGCACCAGCCAGCCCCACGGGACTTCCTTCATGATGTATTCGACCGAGCCGAAGGCGAGATTCGAGTCCGGCTTGTAGTGCATGGTGAGGAAGATGCCGGTGACGATCTGGATCACCAGCACCAGCATCGCCAGCGAACCGAAGATGTACCAGACGTTGAAGTTCTTCGGTGCGTAGTAGCGGCCCCACTGCTCCTGCCACAGCTTGGAGAGGGGAAAGCGGTCGTCGATCCAGGCCAGTGCCTTCTGGCTCTTCGGCGCATCGGCCGGCAGCTTGGTTTCCTTGAACGCGGTGCCCATCTTATGCCTCGCCTTTCTCGTCTTTGCCGATCACGATCTTGTTGTCGGACAGGTACATGTACGGAGGGACATCGAGGTTGGTCGGCGCCGGCTTGTTCTTGAACACGCGGCCGGACAAGTCGAAGGTGGAACCGTGGCAGGGGCACAGGAAGCCGCCGTGCCAGTCGTCCGGCAGGTTCGGCTGCGGCCCTTCCTGGAAGCGCGAGGAGGGCGAGCAGCCGAGGTGGGAACAGATGCCGACCACCACCAGCACATCCTTGTGCTGTTCGTACGCGCGGAACTCGTTCTTCGCGTAGCCGGGCATGTCGAGCTGGAAGGTTTTATCGGAGCCCGGATCGGCGACCAGGCTATCGTTCTTTTTCAGGCTGGCCAGCATTTCCGGCGTGCGGCGCAGGATCCACACGGGCTTGCCGCGCCATTCCGCCACTTTCATGTCGCCGGGTTTGACGTCGGAGATATCGACCTCGACCGGAGCGCCGGCCGCTTTGGCGCGTTCGGACGGTTGAAGGGTACTGACCAGGACTCCGGCCGTTGAAACACCGACGACACCACCCGCCGCGCATGTAGCCACGAGCAAGCCTCGCCGGCCTGAATCGACCTGCTTCTCATTACTCATACGAACTCCATTCGTCAAATGCGAAATGTTGCACTGCAATGGATTGCAGTAAGGTAAAAGCCGTTATCGCAACGGTCGATTATATGTGAACACTTTTGCAAATTAAAGAAAAACGTTCCTAAGATAATCAGTTTGGCCGGGGCCGCCTGGGCGGACGGCGCGTGCCTGCAGTCCGTCCGGCACGGCCGTCGGGCCGGCGCGGCTTCCTGTATCATTCTTGTGAACTATGCCAAAACGACAAGGAGGACAGGGATGGCCATGCTGGAAGAATTCCGGAAATTCGCGATGAAGGGCAATGTCGTCGACCTTGCGGTCGGCGTAATCATCGGCGGCGCCTTCGGCCGCATCGTCGATTCGCTGGTGCAGGACGTCATCATGCCGCCGGTCAGCAAGCTGTTCGGCGGTCTCGATTTCGCGAATTACTACATCCCGCTGAACCACCAGGCCTACGGTTTGCCGCTGGCCGAAGCGAAGAAGGCGGGCGCCGTGCTGGCCTATGGCAACTTCCTGACCATCCTGCTGAACTTCCTGATCCTGGCTTTCGTGATCTTCCAGATGGTGCGTTTGATGAACCGCCTGCGCAATTCGTTCCATCGGGCGGAAGAGGCGAAACCGGCCGCGCCGCCGCCGCCGCCGTCGGAAGACATCCTGCTGCTGCGTGAAATCCGAGACGCACTGAAGAAACAGCCTTGACCTGACCATGCGCCGCTACTGGCTCCTGTTCGCGCAAACCGTCACCATCGCGCTCGGCGTCTATGCAGTGATCGCGGTGCTGCGCCCTGCATGGCTGGAGCGGGCGCCGACCCAGGTCGGCATCGGCGCGCCTGGACGCACGGTGCCGGTACTGCAGGCGCCCGGGCTGGGCGGCGCACCCGACAGCTACCGCGACGCCGCCGGCCGGGCGATGCCGGCCGTGGTCAACATCCTCACCAGCAAGGCGCTGCGCGACACGCATCCGCTGCTGAAAGACCCGTTCTTCCGCCGCTTCTTCGGCGACAAGCTGCCGCCGCAGGAACAGATGGCCAGCCTGGGCTCGGGCGTGATCGTCAGCGCCGACGGCTACATCCTGACCAACAACCACGTGGTCGAGGGCGCCGACGAGATCGAGGTCGGGCTGGCCGACGGCCGCAAGGCCGAGGCCAGCGTGGTCGGCACCGATCCGGAAACGGACCTCGCCGTGATCCGCATCAAGGAGAAAAACCTGCCGGTGATCGTGCTCGGCGAGCCCGACAAGGCGCGGGTGGGCGACGTGGTGCTGGCCATCGGCAACCCGTTCGGCGTGGGCCAGACCGTCACCCTCGGCATCATCTCGGCGCTGGGCCGCAACAACCTGCACATCAACCATTTCGAGAACTTCATCCAGACCGACGCCGCGATCAACTTCGGCAACTCGGGCGGGGCGCTGGTCGACAGCCGCGGCAACCTGCTCGGCATCAATTCCGCGATTTATTCGCAGACCGGCGGCTCGGTCGGCATCGGCTTCGCGATTCCCGTCTCGACCGCGAAGACGGTGCTGGATGCCATCGTCAAGCACGGCCAGGTGGTGCGCGGCTGGATCGGCATCGAATCCCAGGACATCACGCCTGAACTGGCTGGCAATTTCGGCCTCGGACGCGAGCGCGGCGCCATGATCGCCGGCGTCGTGCGCGGCGGTCCGGCCGACCGCGCCGGCATGCGTCCGGGCGACATCCTGCTGGCCGTCAAAGGGCGCAAGATCGCCAACACCAACGACATGATGAACCTGATCGCCGAACTGCCGCCGGGCGAACAGGCGCCGATGACGGTGATGCGCAAGAATCGCGAAACCACGCTGGCCGTCACGGTCGGGCGGCGGCCGCGCCAAACCCCTTGATATCGACTACGACCGGAACTTTCCATGCATCTGCGTGACCTGACGCAATTTCTTACCGAGCTCAAAGACAACAACACCCGCCCCTGGTTCATCATGAACAAGCCCCGCTACGACATCCTGCGGGCCGAGTTCCTTGAGGTGCTGACCGAACTGATCCGGGAAATCGGCAGCTTCGACCGCCAGGTCGTCGCCTGCGACCCGAAGAAGGCGATGTTCCGCTTCCAGCGCGATACCCGGTTTTCGCACGACAAGACGCCGTATAAATCGCATTTCTCGGCCGGGATTGCGCCGGGCAACAAGCGCCGTCCGAGCGAAGGCGGCGGGCCGACCTATTACTTCCATATCGAAGCCGACGGCACCCTGCTGTTCGGTGCCGGCGAATACCTGCCCCCGGCGGCGCGCCTGAAGGCGATCCGTGAACACGTGGTCAACGATGCGACAGGATTCTCGAAAATGTTGAAGAATAAACATCTGCGCGCGACCTACGGCGACCTGAACCCCGAAGACAAACTGCAGCGTCCGCCGAAGGGTTTCGATCCGAATCACCCTTTGGTGGAGTACCTGAAGCTCAAGAGTTATTTCGTGTGGATCGAAACCAAGCTGGATATCAATGCACCGGAAAAACTGGTACCCCAGCTCGCGCAGGGATTCAAGGATGCCACCGCGCTGGTCACCTGGCTGCGCGGGGTACCGCAAACTTACGACGAGTAACGATTGGAGAAAAACATGGCCTTGCAACATGCAGTATCGGGTGAACGGATCGCGCTCCAGCGCGGCGAGGACGACATCGCGAACTTCACGTCGATCGCGTTGATCAAGACCGATCACATGGAATTGATCCGGCTGGTGCTGCCGAAGGACAAGCCGATGCCGGAACACTGGGTCGAGGGAGAGATGACCCTGCTGTGCCTGGAAGGGGAAATCGTGTTCCAGGCCCACGGCCGCAGCACGATCCTGAAGCCGAACGAAATGGTGTATCTGGCCGGCGGCGAACCGCATGCGATCAGCGCCAACCAGGATGCGGTGGGCCTGATGACCATCCTGCTGCACCCGGGCGACAACAGCGGCGGCCCGACCCGCACGTCGTCGAACGTCTGAGGCTGCTTACTGCCATTTTTATGCCAAGACGTAGGGTGGGCACCCCGTGCCCACCATGAAGCGCTCATACTGCTTGCATCCGCGTGGGCACAGTGTGCCCACCCTACGGTAGCAGCCGGTCTTCAGGCCAACTCGTTGCGCGGATCCCGCGCCAGCAACTGCCCGGCCATCTCGGCCGCGGGAATTCCATCGAACAGCACCCCCGCCACGGCATCCGTGATCGGCATGTCGACGCCCATCCTGTGCGCCAGTTCGCGCACGGCCTTGGCGCAAGGCACGCCTTCGGCCACGTGGCCGAGTTCGCGCACGATGGTGTCCAATTGCTTGCCTTCGGCCAGTGCCAGCCCGACGCGGCGGTTGCGCGACAGGTCGCCGGTGCAGGTCAGGATCAGGTCGCCCATCCCGGTCAGCCCCATGAAGGTGCCGGCCTGGCCGCCGAGCGCGGTGCCGAGACGGGTGATTTCCGCCAGGCCGCGCGTGATCAGCGCCGCACGCGCATTCAGGCCCAGGCCCAGGCCGTCGGCCGCGCCGGTGGCGATGGCCAGGATGTTCTTGACGGCGCCGCCGACTTCCACGCCGATCAGGTCGTCGCAGGCATACACGCGCATATTGCCGCCGTGTACCAGGCCGACCACGCGCTCGCGCAGTGCGCGCGACGCCGAAGCCACGGTCAGCGCGCACGGCAGGCCGCGGGCCACTTCCTGGGCGAACGAGGGGCCGGACAGCGCCGCGCCGGGCACGCCATCGCCCAGCACCTCGTGCACCACCTGGTGCGGCAGCAGGCCGGTGTCGTATTCAAAACCCTTGCACAGCCAGACGATGTTGGGAATCGGGCGGCCCTTCAGCTGCTGCAGCAGCGGGCGTAGGCCGGCCACCGGGCAGGCCGCGATCAGCAGCGGGGCGGCATCGGGCGACGCGGCCACGGCGTCCGTGACGTGGGCAATCGCCGCCTCGAAGTCGGCGCTGACCTGCAAGCCATCGGGAAACGGAAAGCCGGGCAGGTAGTCGGTGTTGTCGCGCGCCGCGGCGCTGCGTGCCATCTGCTCGGGGTTGCGGCCCCACAACAGCACCTTGTGGCGGGCGGCCAGTGCGATCGCGACCGCCGTGCCCCAGGCGCCGGCGCCGAGGACGGTGATGTTCTGTACTTGTTTGGCTTCGTGCATAAGGATGGGATGCGGGATGCGGGGATGACCGGTACGGGTCAGATGCCCCAGACTTCGGATGCCTTGACGTAGCCGCTGATGCCGTCGCGGTGGCGCACGCGCACCCAGGGGCCGGCTTCCGGATCGACCAGTTCGAGCAGGACGTTCTTGTCGGCGGTCATGACGACCGTCGACGTCTCGTCGGGCGTGGCGCGCAGCTTGGCGGAGGTCACCTTGACGATGACGTTGCGCTTGGCCGACAAGCCCTTGATTTCGGTCCAGGCCATATCGCCCGCGGCATCGCGCACCTTGACCCAGTCGCCGTAGCTGAGCACGATCTCGACCGGCATGCCGCTGGGCGCGACGAACAGTTTGCCGCCCTTGACCGAAGGGGCGTCGTACAGGATCACAGGGCGTGGGCCGACCGACTTGAAATCGAAGGCGTTCGCGGCAAACGAGGCCAGCAGGAGGCAGCCGCCGATCAGGCCGGAGAGGAAGTACTTGCGGGTGAAAAACATGAAGGCCTTTGGGAAAGCGAAAGACGCCAAAAGGCAGGGCAGGTGCCCGGTGCCGTCCCGAAAGGAGGCACCGGAGACCGATGAATTACTGCGAGACTACAGGCAAACGACGTATTACTGGTTGCCGATCGGGGTACCGGCGGTGGCAGCCTGCTCGGCCAGAGCCTGGCTGCGCTGCTGGTAGAACACTTCGAAGTTGATCTCGGCCAGGTGCACGGGCGGGAAGCCGGCACGGGTGATCACGTCGGCGATGTTGCTGCGCAGGTAAGGATAGATGATGTTCGGGCAACCGATGCCCAGCAGCGGATCCATCTGCTCAGCCGGAATGTTGCGGGCTTCGAAGATACCACCCTGCTTGCCTTCGACCAGGAAAGCGACCTTGTCCTTGACCTTGGCGGTCACGGTGATGGTCACGGTCGATTCGTAGATGCCATCGGCGATGGCTTCGGCGCCGACGTCCAGCGAAACCTCGATGGTCGGGGCTTCCTGCTCGAGGAAGATCGCCGGGGAATTCGGTTGTTCCAGCGACAGATCTTTCAGGTAAATACGCTGGATTTGGAATACGGGTTGCAGGTTTTCGTCAGCCATGGAACGCTTTCATTTAATTGTAAGAAGAACAGCTTTTGCTATTCCAGATGCTCGGTCGCTTGATCGCAAAGCGTCGGCAATTGTATCAAAACCAATTAGCTTGCAATAGCCATTGTCAGACAACTTTGGCGGCCCCGGATCGCCGGTTAAACGGACGGGACCGCCCGTTCCATCAGGCTGCTTCGCCCTTCAGCAGCGGGTCCAGGCGGCCGGCCTGGTCCAGCGCATACAGGTCGTCGAAGCCGCCGACGTGGGTGTCGCCCACATAAATCTGCGGCACGGTGCGGCGGCCGGTGCGCTGCATCATGATGACGCGCTGTTCCGGGTCGAGGTCGACACGGATGCGTTCGATTTCAGTCACGCCCTTGGCTTCCAGCAGGCGCTCGGCGCGCACGCAATAAGGGCAGCTGGCGGTATGGTAGAGAACAACGTGGGCTGTCATGGCATTTCCTTTCGATTATTTGGTCACGGGCAGGCCGGCAGCCGTCCAGGCCGCGATACCGCCTTCCAGGCTATAGATATCTGCGAACCCTGCCGTTTTCAACTGGCGCTCGGCCTTGGCGGCGCGGCTGCCATTCTGGTCGACCACGAGAATGGTCTTGATCTTGGTCTTGTCGAGCTCACCGAGTCGGGTGCTCAAGTCTGCCAGCGGAATGTTTTTCGCGTCGCGCAGATGTCCGGCAGCGAACTCGTCGGCACTACGCACATCGATCACGGCGGTGGACTTGCCGCGGTTGATCATCTGGGTTGCCTGCATGGTCGTGGCCTGGCGGCCGCGCGGCGCCAGCGAGGTCCAGAGCAGGGCGCCGCCGGAAATCACGGCAATCGCAACGGTAGGAAGATGGTCAAGGATGAAATTCACGAAGTTTCCGTTGGTTGAACTGAATCAGCGCATTATAAAATAGAAGTAGGAGCGGTAATTTTTCTACGAACTTTTTGATCAAGTAAGAAAAGAAGAGCTTATGTACAAAATCGTATTCATGCGCCATGGCGAGTCCACCTGGAACCTCGAGAACCGCTTCACCGGCTGGACCGATGTCGACCTGACGGAGAAGGGCATCCAGGAAGCCAAGACTGCCGGCCGCCAGCTGCGCGAAGCCGGCTTCAACTTCGACCTGGCCTACACCTCGGTGCTGAAACGCGCGATCCGCACGCTGTGGCTGGCCATGGACGAGATGGATATGATGTGGCTGCCGGTCAAGAACGACTGGCGCCTGAACGAGCGTCACTACGGCGCCCTGCAGGGCCTGGACAAGGCCGAGACCGCCGCCAAGTTCGGCGACGAGCAGGTGCTGGTCTGGCGCCGTAGCTACGACACCCCGCCGCCGGCGCTGGAAGAGAGCGACGAGCGCACCTCCTTCGCCGACCCGCGCTACGCCGGCCTGCCGAAAGCGTCGATCCCGCTCACCGAATGCCTGAAGGACACCGTGGCGCGCGTGATGCCGGCCTGGGACGAGGAAATCGCCCCGGCCATCCGCGCCGGCAAGAAGATCCTGATCTCGGCCCACGGCAACAGCCTGCGCGCCCTGATCAAGATGCTGGACAACATCAGCGACAGCGACATCGTCGGCCTCAACATCCCGAACGGCACTCCGCTGGTGTACGAACTGGATGCCGACCTGAAGCCGATCCGTCATTACTACCTGGGCGACCAGGATGCGATCGCCGCCAAGATGGCGGCCGTGGCCAACCAAGGGAAGGCGAAGTAAGTCTTGCGTTTCCCCGTATCGAAGTCCGCCGCCGGCAAGCTGCTGTGCGGCTTGCTGGCTTGCGCACTGGCCTTCGGGCCGGCCCAGGCCGACTCCCGTAAAACTGCGCGTCCCACGGAGCGCAGCAAGCAGAAGGCGGCCGCCGAAGCCTCGCGCGCCGCCATCCAGCAAAAGCTCGGCGCGCTGAAGAAGGACATCAGCCGCACCGAAAGCGAAAAGGAAGACGCCGCCGACGAGCTGTCCGCGTCGGAAGAAAAGATCTCGGACGCCACCCGCGCGCTGCGCGAGCTGTCCGACGAACAGGCCGCCACCAATGCCAAACTGCATGACCTTGCCAATGAGCAGGTGCGGCTGGAAAAAACCATCGCCGATCAGAAGCAGCAACTCGCCAAGCTGTTGCGTGAGCACTATGTTGCCGGCAACGAAGACCGCATCAAGCTGCTGCTGTCGGGCGACAATCCGAACCGCATCAACCGCGACCTGCAACTGATGGCCTACGTATCGCAGGCCCAAGCCAAGCTGTTGAATGCGCTGCGCGGCAATCTGGCCGCGGTCGAGGCGAACCACGCCCAGACCCAGAACGCCAAGGACGAACTCGAAGAAATCGCCGACGAACAGCGCGACCAGAAGGCGCTGCTGGAAAAAGAGAAAGCCAAACGTGCCACCCTGCTGGCCAACCTGTCGAGCAAGCTGGCGACCCAGCGCAAGGAGGCCAGCAGCCTGGAGCGCGACGAACAACGCATGAGCGGCCTGGTCGACCAGCTGACCCGCCTCATCCGCGAACAGGAAATCGCCGCCGCCGCCGAGAGAAAACGCCAGCAGGCCCTCGCTGAAGCGCGCGCCAAGGCCGCCGCCGAAGCCAGGGCGCGCGCGCTGGCCCGCGCCAAGGCGCTGCAGGCCGAGCGCGAACGCCTGGCGCGCGAAGCCGCCAAGACCGGCAAGCCGGCCAAGCCGCTGCCGGTGCCGGAAGAGCCGAAGGTGGCGGCCGAACCGGCGCCCGAAGAAAAGGCGCCGCCGCCGCAGCGCAGCGCCGACACCGCGCTGGCGTCCAACTTGCCGAGCGGCGCCTTCGAGAGCCTGCGCGGCCGCATGCCGGCGCCGGTCGCCGGCCGGGTCGCGGCCCGCTTCGGCACCAAGCGCGCCGACGGTCCGGCCTGGCGCGGCATCTTCTTCAAGGCGGCCCAGGGTACCGAGGTGCGCGCGGTGGCGCCCGGCCGTATCGCCTATGCCCGTGGGATGCGCGGCTGGGGCAACGTGATCATCATCAACCACGGCGGCGAATACCTGTCGATCTACGGTTTCAACGAAACCCTGCTCAAGCACGAGGGCGATACTGTGAAAGCGGGCGATGTCATCGCCACGGCGGGCAACACCGGCGGCAACGAGGAATCGGGGCTATACTTCGAGCTCAGGCATCTGGGCAAGCCGATCGATCCGGCCGGCTGGGTCAAATTCTAGGAAGTTCACGCAAAAACATGGGCAACAAACTCAAGAACTTCGGCCTGATCGGTATCGGCATGGTCGCCGGCGTGGCCGCATCCGTGCAGTTTTCCGCGCTCGCGCAAAAGGGCGGCGATACGCCGCTGCCGCTGGACGAGCTGCGCCAGCTGGCCGACGTCTACGGCCTGATCAAGAGCGACTACGTCGAAAAGGTCGACGACAAGAAGCTGCTGTCGGAAGCCATCGCCGGCATGGTCGCCTCGCTCGATCCGCACTCGGTCTACCTCGACCAGAAAGACTTTGCCGAGATGCAGGAAGAGGTCGCCGGGAAATTCGTCGGCGTCGGCGTCGAAGTCGCGATGGAAGACGGCTACGTCAAGATCGTGACCCCGATCGAGGACACGCCCGCCTACCGCGCCGGCATCAAGGCCGGCGACCTGATCACCCGCATCGACAACGTGCCCGTCAAGGGCCTGTCGCTGGACGACGCCATCAAGCGCATGCGCGGCGAAGCGCACAGCAAGGTGATGCTGACCATCGCCCGCCGCGGCGCCGACGCGCCCTGGGTGGTGCCGGTCGAGCGCGAAGAAATCAAGATGGCCAGCGTCAAGGGCAAGATCGTCGAGCCGGGCTATGCCTGGCTGCGCATCAGCCAGTTCCAGGAAGAGACCGTGGACGAGCTGGCCGCCAAGGTCAAGGAATTGTATGCCCAGAACCCGGCCATCAAGGGCCTGGTGCTGGACCTGCGCAACGATCCGGGCGGCCTGCTGCCGAGCGCGATCGGCGTGTCCGCCGCCTTCCTGCCGCAGAACGAAGTGATCGTCTCGACCAAGGGGCAGTTGCCGGAATCGAACGCCACCTTCTACGGCCGGCGCGAGTTCTATGCGATGAAGCCGGGCGCCGATCCGCTGTCGAAACTACCGGCGGCCCTCAAGAGCGTGCCGATGGTGGTGCTGGTGAACACCGGCTCGGCCTCGGCGTCGGAAATCGTGGCCGGCGCCCTGCAGGACTACAAGCGCGCCATCGTGCTGGGCAGCCAGACCTTCGGCAAGGGCTCGGTGCAGACGCTGCGCCAGCTGACCGAGGACACCGCGGTGAAACTGACCACGGCGCGCTACTACACCCCCAAGGGCCGCTCGATCCAGGCGCTCGGCATCGTGCCGGACCTGAAAGTCGACGAGACCCCGGAAGGCGACGGCCTGAACGCGATGCAGGTGCGCGAAGCCGATCTGGACCATCACCTGGCCAACGAGGGCGACAAGGCGGTCACCGCCTCCGCCGCCGGCGCCAAGGCGCGGCGCGACGAGCTCGAGGAAGAGCAGCGCGCGCTGGCCCTGCTGAAGAACGCCAAGCCGCTCGAGTTCGGCGGCAAGGAAGATTTTCAATTGGCCCAGGCCATCAACCATTTCAAGGGCTTGCCGGTACGCCTGGCCAAGGCCGATCCGGACAGCGACAAGGCGGCGCCAGCCCAGCTGCCGGGCGAAGAGCAGAAACCGCCCGAGCTCAAGGCGCCGCCGAAAAAATAAATGCAGGACCAGCAACTGCTGCGCTATTCGCGCCATATCCTGCTCGACGAGATCGGCATCGAGGGCCAGCAACGCATCCTCGATGCGCATGTCCTGGTGGTCGGCGCCGGCGGCCTCGGGTCGCCGGCCGCGCTGTACCTGGCCGCCGCCGGCGTCGGCCGCCTGACCCTGGTCGACGACGACACGGTGGACCTGACCAACCTGCAGCGCCAGGTCATGCACACGACGGCGCGCGTGGGCCAGCCCAAGGTCGAGTCCGGCCGCGAGGCCTTGGTGCAGATCAATCCCGAGGTCGCCGTCGTGGCTTTGCGCGAGCGCGCAGGTCCTGACCGTCTGGCGGAACTCGTCGCCGGTGCGGATGTCGTACTCGACTGCAGCGACAACTTCGCGACCCGGCACGCGGTCAACCGCGCCTGCGTGGATGCCAAGGTGCCGCTGGTGTCCGGCGCCGTGATCCGCTTCGATGGCCAATTGTCGGTCTACGACGTGCGCGATCCGGCCTCGCCCTGCTACGCCTGCCTGTTCCCGCCCGACAGCCGCTTCGAGGACGTCGCGTGCAGCACCATGGGCGTGTTCGCGCCGCTGGTGGGCGTGGTCGGCGCGGTGCAGGCGGCCGAGGCGCTCAAGCTGCTGGTCGGCATCAAGCCGTCGCTGGCCGGGCGCCTGCAGATGCTGGATGGACGGGCGATGGAATGGAGCGAGGTCAGGGTGGCGCGCAATCCCTGCTGCCCGGTGTGCGCGGGGCGGGACGGCGCCGTGCCGGCAGGAGCCGCCGGTCAGGGTGCGCCGCGATGAAGGTGTCATCGGGCGCCGACTGTCTTACAATTGGAAAAGCTTGTGAAGTGGTCTTCGCCAATCAATCCGTCTTATACTAGGCCGATTTTCCCGACTCTTTACCCATAGATTGAACCATATGCAAAATGTTTCGCAACGCCTGAAGCAGCAGCGCCGCCAGCGCGGCTTCACCCTCGTCGAGATCATGGTGGTCGTGGTCATCATCGGCATCCTGGGCGCGCTGGTGGTGCCCAAGCTGCTCGGCCGTACCGGCGAGTCGCGCGTCACCGCGGCCCGCGTCGACATCGCGACGCTGATGTCGGCACTCAAGCTGTACAAGCTCGACAACCAGCGCTATCCGACCACCGAGCAGGGCCTGCAGGCGCTGATCCAGAAGCCGACTTCCGGCCCGGCCGCGAACGGCTGGAAAGAGGGCGGCTACGTCGAGCGCCTGCCGAAGGACCCGTGGGGCAATCCTTACCAATACCTGTCGCCCGGCCTGCACGGCGAGGTCGACATCATGTCGCTGGGGGCGGACGGCCAGCCGGGCGGTACCGGCGAGGATGCCGACGTCGGTTCCTGGGAAAGCAAATAAATAAGCCGGCCTGAGGAGGGCTCGTTCCGATGACCACGCGCGTGCGCGGGCTGCCGCGCCGGCCCGCTACGCTGGATGCCCGGCCGCGGGCCGGCGGCTTCACCCTGGTGGAGATCATGGTCGTGATGGTCATCATCGGCATCACGCTGGGGATGGTATCGATCAACGCGATCCCGAGCCCGCGCCAGGACTTGCAGGACGAGGCGCGCCGCCTGTCGCTGCTGCTGCAGCTGGCGCGCGACGAGGCGATCGTGCGCAATCGCCCGGTCACCTTCGAAGCCACGCCCGAGCGCTACCGCTTTTTGGTGCGCAACGAGACGCGCTGGGACCCGATCGGCAACGACGACCTGCTGCGCGAGCGGGCCTTCCGCCATGGCCCGCTGACCCTGCTGCTGGAGCCGGGCAGCGCCGGCACCGCCAATCCGCTGCGCCTCACCTTCGGCCGCGAGCCGGTCGACAAACCCTTCCTGCTGACGCTGGCCAACGGCGACATCCGCGTCGCGATCCGGGCTGACGGCGTCGGCCATTTTACGGTGGAATGAACATGCGAGCTCCGATCCGGCAGCGCGGCTTCACCCTGCTCGAAGTGCTGGTGGCGCTGGTCATCGTCGGCACCGCGCTGGGCGCGGGCCTGCGCGCGGTCGGCAGCCTGAGCAGCAACAGCGCCGGCCTGCGCACCGCCATGATGGCGACCTGGTCGGCCGAGAACCGCCTGGTGCAGATCCGCCTGTCCAGGGAATTCCCCGAGGTCGGCAAGCGCGGCTTCGATTGCCCGCAGGGCGATCTGAAGCTGGTGTGCCAGGAAGAAGTCATCGTCAGCCCGAACCCGCGCCTGCGCCGGGTCGAGGTCTCGGTATTCGACATCGCCAATCCGAACCGGCGCATCGTCAAGCTGGTGCAACTGGTGCTGAGGCGCACATGATGCCGCTCCTGCGCAAGCGCCGCGGCTTCACGCTGGTCGAACTGCTGGTCGCGATCAGCATCCTGGCCATCGTGGCCGTGCTCGGCTGGCGCGGCCTGGACAGCATCGTGCGCGCCCGCGCCAGCCTCACCGCACAGATGGAAACCACGCGCGGCATGCAGCTCGCCTTCGCCCAGCTGCAGAGCGACTGCGAACACATCACCCCGCCCGACGTCATCAACAACCGTCCTTTCCTGCTCACCGGCACCGACCGCATCACCCTGGTGCGCGAAGTGTTCAACGAAAACCAGCCGGCGCGCCTGCAGGTGGTGTCCTACCGCGTGGTCAATGGCATGCTGCTGCGGCGCGAATCGAACGTGACGCGCGACCTGGCCGAGCTCGACGGGCTGTGGCAGGCCGGCATCAGCGACGCCGACACCGGCAACTCGGTGGCGCTGCAGGGCGGCGTGGCCGGGATGCAGGTGCTGGTCTGGCAGAACGGCGGCTGGCGCCAGGCGGTCGCTGCCACCGGCAACAGTGGCCTGGCCCAGCAGCCGAACGGCGCCAGCCAGGAGCCGACCGGCTTGCAGGTGGCGCTGCTGCAGCAGGGCCAGGAAGTGCCGCTGAGTAAATTCTTCCTCGTGGGTGAGCCATGAGGCGGCCACACTCGATGCGCCGCTGGCGCCAGCGCGGCGTCGCCGTGATCACCGCGCTGCTGCTGACCACGCTTGCCGTGGCGATCGTGGCCAGCCTGTTCTGGCAGCAGCAGGTGCAGGTGCGCTCGATGGAAAACCAGCGCTTGCACCTGCAGACCAAGTGGATCCTGCGCGGCGCGCTCGACTGGGCGACGCTGGTGCTGGACACCTTCCGCGGCCAGTACACCAGCCTCGACCAGCCGTGGGCCACGCCGCTGGCGGAAACCCGGCTCGACCAGTACATCGAGCGCGAACGGGTCGAAGGAGAAAATTTCGATGCGACCTTGTCCGGCAACGTCACGGACGCCAGCTCGCGTTACAATTTACGCAATCTGGCTGATTTGAACGGGCCGGTGCAGGACCAGGTCGATGCCTTCAAGCGCCTGCTGAGCAGCCTGCAGCTGCAGCAGTCGCTGGCCGACCGGGTCGCGGACTATGTGTTTGCCACCCAGCCGCCGATGGCGGTGGCGGCAGGCGGGCAGACGCCGACCGGCGGCCAGACCCCCACCGGCGGACAAACGCCGACCGGTGGACAGACGCCAACGCAGACGCAGCGCAGTTCGGTCACCGGCAAGCCGATCAGCCTGCTGCAGGTGGACGACCTGCTGGCGGTGTCGGGGTTCACGCCGGAGATGATCGAGCGCCTGCGGCCGTTCGTGATCGTATTGCCGGCGCCGCAGACGAAAGTGAACGTGAACACGGCGCTGCCGGAGGTCATGGCGGCGATGACCGGGATGTCGATATCGGACGCCAACACGCTGGTGGCGCAGCGCAAGACGGCACCATGGCGGGACATGGCCAATTTTACGACCGCATTGAACGGGCGTACGGTGACGGCGGCCGGCGCGCTGGACGTGACCAGCGAGTGGTTCCTGGTCGACAGCCGCATCCGGCTCGACCGCGCCGCGCTGGATGCCCAGGCGCTGATTTACCGTCCGGCCGTGCCGATCGCCGGCGGCACCCGGGTGATGTGGATTCGCCAGAACTAAACAAGAAAGCGAGACGGTTTGACTACACTCTTTATCCGGCATCCGGCCCGCGCCGAAGGCGAACATGCGCTGAGCCGCTTCGCCCTCGTCAACGACGGCGGCGTCATCGAGCAGCAGGGGCAAGGGCCGCTGCGCAACCTGGGCGACCTGGTCGGCACCGCGCGCCGGGTCGTGCTGCTGCTGGCCGGCGCCGACGTGTCGCTGCTGGCGGTGCAGGCGCCGCCGCTGTCGGGTGCGCGCCTGAAGGCGGCGCTGCCGGCGCTGGTCGAGGAACACATCCTGGGCGACCCCGAGGATTCGGTGCTGGTGGCCGCACCGGAACAGCCGGACGGCACCCGTCCGATCGCGGTGGCCGACCGCGACTGGCTGGAAGCCATCGTACGTGCCCTGCTGGCGCAAGGCGCGCGCGCGGTCGCCGCGATTCCCGCGCAACTGTGCCTGCCGCTGCAGCCGGGCAGCGTGTCGGCCGCCATCGACGGCTTCGAACTGACCCTGCGCCAGGGCCTGTTCCAGGGCTTCGGCCTGGCGCTCGAAGCGACCCCGGCCGTGGTGCTGCAGACCGCGCGCGCCTTCAGCGGCGACGCGCCGCTGGTGCTGTACGTGCCGCGCAGCCAGCTCGGCGAATACCAGGCGCTGGCACAGGAAGCCGGCCCCGGCATCACGCTCGAAGCCGACGACTGGGCGCACTGGATCGCCGCCTCGCGCAGCACCGCGCTCGACCTGGTCAGCGGCCTGGGCGCAGCCGGCGCCCCGGTGCGCGACTGGCGCCGCTGGCGCTGGCCGCTGCGCCTGATCCTGCTGGCGGTGGCGGTCAACCTGATCGGCCTGAACCTCGACTGGCTGCGCCTGAAGCGCGAAGCGGCCACCGTGCAGCAGTCGATGAACCAGACCTTCCGCCAGGTGTATCCGCGCGACCCGGTGGTCGACCCGGTGCTGCAGATGCGCCAGAACATGGCACGTGCCCGCGCCAACACCGGCGAGGTCGCGCCCGACGAATTCACCTACTTGGCGTCGGCATTCGGCGAAGCTGCACGTTCCGCCGGACGTCAACCCGGCATTACATCAATCGAATACCGTGAACGCGCTCTGTCCGTTAAAGTCAAACCCGAAACGGTCGACCCTGGCTTGACGAATCAATTGCGCACGGCACTGGCCACGCGCGCATTGAGCCTGGAAGAAACCGCACCGGGCAGCTGGGTCATCCGGAGTACCGGAAGCAGCGCCGGACGCAGTACAGGAGCCACCCAATGAGCCTCGCCACCACCATCGCCCAATACCGCGAGCGCGCCAACGCGCTCTGGCTCGCGCGCACCGAACAGGAACGCCGCTTCCTCATGGTGGGCGGCTTCGTCGTGCTGCTGGCCTTGCTCTACCTGATCCTGGTCGATCCGGCGGTCGAGGGCCGTGCCCGGCTGCGCCGCCAGTTGCCGCAGCTGCGCCAGCAGGCGGCCGAGCTGCAGGCCATGGCCCAGGAAGCCAATGCGCTGGCGCGCGCGCCCGCGACCCAGGTGGCGCCGATCACGCGCGAATCCGTCAGCGCCAGCCTGAACGGGCGCGGCCTGACGCCGCAGTCGCTGTCGCTGACCGGCGAATACATCAAGCTGCAATTGAATAACGTGCCGTTCGCCGGTCTGGCCACCTGGCTCGACGAGCAACGCCGTGCCAACCGGGTGCTGGTGCAGGACGCCGCCGTCACCGCGTTGCCCACGGCCGGCCAGGTCGATGCCAGCCTGACGCTGCGCCAGAACACCGGCGCTGCCCAATGAAGCGGGCCTTCCTGTGGGGCGTGCTGGCCGCGCTGGCGGTACTCGTCACGGTGCTGGCCTTCCTGCCGGCAGCGTGGCTGGGACCGCTCGTCGAACGCCAGACCGGCGGCCGTTTGACTCTCGGGGATGCGCAGGGTACGCTGTGGCGCGGCTCAGCCTTTGTGGGCGGGGCGCCGGGAGAAGGCGGCGCCGTCACGCCGCTGCTGCCGGGCCGTTTCACCTGGCGCCTGTCGCCGCTGGTGCTGTTCGGCCAGGTCAGCATGGACCTCGCCAACCCCCAGGCGCTGCCCCAGCCGGTGCGCATCAGCGGCAGCTGGTCGCAGTGGCAGGTCAGCGCCGGCGAACTGCTGCTGCCGGCCGAAGGATTATCGGGCCTGGGTGCGCCGCTCAACACGCTGGCGCCGTCGGGCGCCATCAAGCTGACGTGGAACCTGCTGGACATCGCGCGCCAGGGCCAGGCGGTGGCGGTGAGCGGACGCACGGTGCTGTCCCTGACCGACATGGGATCGCGCATGAGCCCGATCAAGCCGCTGGGCAGTTACGAAATGGCGATGGATTGGCGCGGCCAGCAGGCCGACCTGACCCTGCGCACGGTGCGCGGCGCCTTGCTGCTGTCCGGCAGTGGCGCACTGGAACATGGCCGGCTGCGCTTTTCGGGACAGGCGCAGGCGGCACAAGGATATGAAGACACGCTGGGCAACCTGCTCAACCTGCTGGGCCAGCGCCGAATGGTGAACGGCAAGAACATAATCGCGTTAGAGTTCAGATAATGAAAAAAACCCACGGTAGCATTTCGCAAGTCCCGGCCATGCGCCGTATCGCAGCCGGCGCCATGCTGTGCTGCGCCCTGGTCACGGCGCTCCCGCCCGTGACCGCGCTGGCCCAGGACGGCGGCGGCGCGGCGCTCAACTTCGTGAACGCCGACATGGAATCGGTGATCAAGGCGGTCGGCCATTACACCGGCATGACCTTCATCGTCGACCCGCGCGTGAAGGGCACGATGAGCCTGGTCTCGGAACGCTCGCTCACCAAGGCCCAGGCCTTCGCGCTGCTGACCTCGCAACTGCGCCTGCAGGGTTACGCGGTGGTCACCGGCGACGGCTTCGCCAAGGTGGTGCCGGAAGCGGAAGCCAAGCTGCAATCCTCGCCGACCCAGGTCGGCGTCGGCGGTTCGCGCGCGCGCGGCGACCAGATCGCCACCCAGGTCTACCGCCTGCAGCACGAGTCGGCCGCCAACCTCACCGCCGTGCTGCGGCCGCTGATCTCGCCGAACAACTCGATCATGGCCGATCCCGGCAACAACAGCCTGGTGATCACCGACTACGCGGACAACCTGCGCCGCCTGTCGAAGATCATCGCCGCGCTCGACGCGCCGGCCACCGGCGACCTCGACGTGGTCCCGATCCGCAACGGCATCGCCAGCGACGTCGCGACCCTGGTCACGCGCCTGATGGAGCCGGCCGCCGGCGGCGATTCCGGCCGTGTCACGGTGCTGGCCGACGCCCGCACCAACTCGGTGGTGGTGCGTGCCCCGTCGGCCGCGCGCGCCAACATGGCCAAGAGCCTGATTTCCAAGCTCGACCAGCCGACCTCGGAACTCGGCAATATCCACGTGGTGTACCTGAAGAACGCCGACGCCAGCAAGGTCGCCCAGACCCTGCGCGCGGTGGTGTCCCAGGACGCCTCGGCAGTGGCGGTGCAGCAGCAGGGCACCGCGGGCGGTTCGATCCAGTCCGGCACCGGCGGCACCGGCACCGGTACCGGCGGCCTGGGCAGCAACCAGCAGCAGAGCAGCATCGGCGCCGGCGGCACCGGCGGCACCTTCGCCCAGCAGAGCCAGGCCACGGCCGGCGGCGCCGGCGGCGGCCAGGGCTCCGGCTTCATCCAGGCCGACGCCTCGACCAACAGCCTGATCATCACCGCGCCGGACGCGGTCTACCGCAACCTGCGCTCGGTCATCGACATGCTCGACGTGCGCCGCGCCCAGGTCTACATCGAAGCGCTGGTGGTCGAGGTGAACGCGGCCAAGGTGTCCAGCTTCGGCGTGCAGTGGGTCGGCCTGTCCGGCAACGACGCCAGCTCCTACCGCGTGGGCGGCCTGCAGTCCTTCAACGCCAACGGCAGCGGCAACATCGTCAACCTGATCGCGGCCGCGCAGGACACCAGCACCCTGAGCGCGAGCACGGTGCCGAACGGCTTCTCGATCGGCCTGTTCCGGCAGATCAACGGGGCGCTCGGCCTGGGCGCCGTCGCGAATGCGCTGGAAACCGACGGCGACACCAATATCCTGTCGACGCCGAACATGATCACGCTGGACAACGAACTGGCGACGATCAAGGTCGGCCAGAACATCCCGATCCTGACCGGTTCGTTCACCACCACCTCGAGCGGCTCGAGCAACCCATTCCAGACCATCGACCGCAAGGACATCGGCCTGCTCCTGAAAGTGCGCCCCCAGATTTCCGAAGGGGGTACGATCAAGCTGTCGATCTACCACGAGAACTCGGGCATCGACAACTCGGTCTCCTCGACCTCGGGCATCGTGACCACGGTGCGCGCGATCGAGAGCAACATCATCGCCGACGACGGCCAAATCGTGGTGCTGGGCGGCCTGATCTCGGACGACGAGAGCCACAACGAGGAAAAGGTACGCGGCCTGGGCGACATCCCGGTGATCGGCAACCTGTTCAAGTACCGCTCGCGCAATCGTACCAAACGCAACCTGATGGTCTTCCTGCGCCCGGTCGTGGTGCGCAGCAAGGAACAGAACAGCAGCATTTCGATGGACCGTTACGACTTCATGCGCGGCGCCGGCGCGGCCGCCCAGCCGGCCGACGATTCGGTACTGGTGCGCAACCTGGGCGCGCCGGTCCTGCCGCCCTTGAACAACAACGGCCAGCCGCCCGCGAAGGGCGCGATGGCCACGCTCCCGCCGCCGGCGCCGGTCGCCCAGCGTCCGGGCCAGGCCACCGGCCCCGGCACCGGCCAGGCGGGCTCCACGACCCGGCCGCTGCAGCCGGGCGTGCCGGAATTCCGGCCGGTGCAGCCGGCGCAATCCGCGCAGCCCGACTACCGTCCGGCGGCACCGGCCCAGCAGAACTGAGCAGAACCGAGGAACCATGAACAATTTGTTGCCTTACGCATTTGCACGTGACTACGGCGTGCTGGCGCGTTCCAACGGCGACCCGGCGCAAGCCGTCGAAGTCCTGGTGTCGAATGCCACCAAACCGGCGGCGATCGCAGAAGTGTCGCGCCGCTTCGGCCGCATCGCGCTGCGCCGCATGGAACGCGCCGACCTGGAAGCGGCGATCGCTTCCGCCTACCAGTCGGGCGGCGGCGACGCTTCCCAGGTGGCGGACGAGTTCGACGCCGACCTGGATCTGACCAAGCTGCTGCAGGACGTACCGGCCATCGAGGACTTGCTGGAATCGTCCGACGATGCGCCGGTGATCCGCATGATCAACGCGCTGCTGACGCAATCGCTGCGCGAAGGTGCGTCCGATATCCACATCGAGCCGTTCGAGCAGACCTCCGTGGTGCGTTTCCGCATCGACGGCGCGCTGCGCGACATCGTGCGTCCGCGCAAAGCCATCCACGCCTCGCTGATCTCGCGTATCAAGATCATGTCGCAGCTGGACATCGCCGAGAAGCGCCTGCCGCAGGACGGCCGCATCACGCTGCGCATCGGCGGCAAGCCGGTCGACGTGCGCGTCTCGACGCTGCCTACCGGCCACGGCGAGCGCGCGGTGCTGCGTCTGCTCGACAAGGAAGCCGGCCGCCTCGATCTCAGCCACCTCGGCATGAGCGAGCGCATGCTGCCGAAGTTCGACAAGCTCATCAATCAGCCGCACGGCATCGTGCTGGTGACCGGCCCGACCGGTTCCGGTAAAACGACGACCCTGTACGCCGCGCTGTCGCGCCTGAACGCCTCGACCACCAACATCATGACGGTGGAAGACCCGATCGAGTACGACCTGACCGGTATCGGCCAGACCCAGGTCAACGCCCGCATCGACATGACCTTCGGCAAAGCCCTGCGCGCGATCCTGCGCCAGGACCCGGACGTGATCATGATCGGCGAGATCCGCGACCTGGAAACGGCGCAGATCGCGGTGCAGGCTTCGCTCACCGGCCACCTGGTGCTGGCGACCCTGCACACCAACGACGCGCCGTCGGCCGTGACCCGCCTGCTGGACATGGGCATCGAACCCTTCCTGCTGTCCTCGTCGCTGCTGGGCGTGATGGCGCAGCGCCTGGTCCGTAAACTGTGCCCGTACTGCAAGAAACAGGAAGGCGGCACCTGGCATGCGGTCGGTTGCGACCGCTGCGGCCACACCGGTTACCAGGGCCGGGTCGGTGTCTACGAACTGCTGGAAACCAACGAGAAGATCCGCGCGCAGATCCACAACCAGGTGTCCGAGGCCGAGATCCGCGACGCCGCGATCGCGTCCGGCATGGAAACCATGCGCGAGGATGGCGAACGCTGGGTGCGTGAAGGCATCACCACCGAAGCCGAACTGCTGCGCGTGACGAAGGCGGACTGACGCATGCCGGCCTTCCGCTACGAAGCCGTCGATACCGGCGGCATCACCCGCAAGGGCGTCCTGAATGCCGACAGCCCGCGCGCCGCGCGCGCCGACCTGCGCCTGCAGGGCCTGACGCCGCTCGCGGTCGAGGCCATTTCCGCCCAGCTCGACGAGAGCGGGGTGGCCAAGGCGCGCGGCTTCGGCGAGCGCCTGTCCCAGGTGGAACTCGCCCTGTTCACGCGCCAGCTGGCCAGCCTGCTGGAAGCGGGTTTGCCGCTGGAACAGGCGTTTACCGCCCTGCTGGAGCAGGCCGAGCGCCCCTACGTGCGCGACCTGATCGCCTCGATCCGTTCCGAAGTCATGGGCGGCGCCTCGTTTTCCAGTGCACTGTCGCGCCATCCGCGCGATTTCGCCGAGATCTACCGGGCGCTGGTGTCCTCGGGCGAGCAGATCGGCCAGTTGTCGCGCGTGCTGTCGCGCCTGGCCGACTACATCGAGCGCCGCAATGCGCTGGTGCAGCGGGTGCGCCTGGCCTTCACCTATCCGGCCATCGTCACCGTGGTGGCGTTCGCGATCGTCATCTTCCTGTTGACCTACGTGGTGCCGCAGATCGTCTCGGTGTTCGCCAACACCAAGCAAAAGCTACCGGTGCTGACCATCATGATGCTGTCGGTGTCGAACTTTACGCGTGCTTATGGCATCTATGTCGCATTGGTGCTCATCGCGGCCTGGTTCGGGTGGCGCCGCGCGCTGCAGAATCCGGTGCTCAAGCGACGCTGGCACACCTGGCTGCTGACGGCGCCGGTGTATGGCAAGTTCGAGCGCAGCCTGAACACCACCCGTTTCGCCAGCACCCTGGCCATCACCACCGGCTCGGGCGTGCCGATCCTGCGGGCGCTGGAAACCAGCCGCGACACGCTGTCGAACGTGGCCATGAAGGAACTGGTGGAATCGGCGACCGCCAGCGTGCGCGAAGGCGTCAGCCTGGCGCGCGCGCTGTCGGCGCAAAAGCTGTTCCCGCCGATGCTGGTGCACATGATCCGCGCCGGCGAGATCACCGGCGAGCTGCCGGCCATGCTCGAGCGCGCATCGAATTCGCAGCAGGCCGACCTGGAGCGGCGCACGCTGACCATCGCCGGCCTGCTCGAGCCGGTGCTGATCCTGGCCATGGGCCTGGTGGTGCTGCTGATCGTGCTGGCGGTGCTGATGCCGATTATTGAAATCAACCAGTTGGTGCAGTAATAAGGAAATAGATGAACAAGCGCGTGCCCTTAGTCTTGAGCCTGGTTGGCCTGATCGTGTTGGCGGCCTCGCTCGCCTACTGGATCCTGCAGCTGTACCAGCCGCCGCAGCGCCCGCTTGCCGCCGCGCCGCACAGCGCCATGCCGGATCCGGCCATCGATGCCGCTGCCACCTTGTTTGGCGGCCAGGTTGCGGTGGCCAGCGCGACCAACTACCAGTTGACCGGCATCGTGTCCGCCGGGCGCGACAGCGTGGCGATCATCGTTGCCGACGGTGCGCCGCCGAAAGCACTGCGGCTGGGCAGGGAATTGTCGCCCGGGATCAAGCTGGCCGAAGTCCATCCGCGCTACGTGATGCTGTCCGATGGCGGCGTGCTGAAGCGGGTCGATTTGCCGGCCGACGTCAAGGCGGAAGCGCCGGGCGTGAATCCGGGCGGCAATCCGGCGGCGATGGCACCGTCCGCCCAGCCGCCGCAGCAAGTGCCGCTGACCCCGCAGGCCCCGGCCGGGGATGCCGGTCCGGTCCTGGGCGCGGCCATTCCTCCCGGTGCCGCGCCGGTCGAGAACACCCCGGAACCGCCGATGTCGCCGGGCGCGGTGTCCCAGCAGATGCCGGGCAGCGGCCAGATCGGCCCGACGGGCCAGGCGCCGGCCCAGAATACCGCGGCGCAAGCGCCGGTACAGATGGCGCCGCCGACCCGCGGCAGTGCGACGCCGGGGCAGGGATCGCCGAATCAGTAAAAGTCCGCTTGCGGCAAACGCATCGGCGTATCAGCGCCGTAGCGCCGTGAACGCGGCAAACTCCCACGAGCGGAATCCCACCAGCAAGGTAAACCCGTCGCGTTCCTGCGGCGCCAGGCGCCGGTCGTTGCGGTGCATGCGCGCCAGCTCGCCGGCCAGTTGATGGATGCGCTCGGCCAGTTCGCCGGCGCTGGCCAGCGACAGGCGCGCCGGCAGGCACATCAGCGTCTCGCCCGGACCGTCGAAGCGGCCGTTGAAATAATCGCCGACCACGTTGTCCCGGAAAAAACGCTGGACCGGACCGTCCGGCAGCCAGCGGAAAGCATTCGAGACACGCAGGCTGTAGCGGTTCAGCGGCTTCAGCTCGATCACGCCGAGGCGGTCGAGCTCCACCAGCAGGCCGATGCACTCGGCCTGGGTCAGGCGGTAGGTTTCGACAATCTGTTCCAGACTCCAGTGGCCGAGGCAGCAGATGCCGACCAGCAGCAGGCGCGGGTTGGCGACCAGTGCATGTTCCTGCACCAGTGTGAGCGTATCGGCCTGGGGCCGGGCATCGGCCGCACGGCGCAGCACGTCTTCCATGGCGATGCCGGCCGCCTGGCAGATCTGCGCCAGGCGCGACAGGGTCATGTCTTTTTGCCCGAACATGCGCTTGATGCTCGATTCGCTCATGGCGATGCGTTCGGCCAGCGTTTTATAGGTGATGCCTGCGGCGCGCAATTCGGCGCGCAGGACGTCCAGCAGCATGTCGGGGGAGCTCATGGGGGGATTCTGTCGGTTCGTTATCGGCGCCGTGCTCGGCACTTATTTGGCGTTAACGAATGTACAGAAGAAGCGGGGCTTGTTCAAGGCGCAAAACATTGCCTTAAGGCACGTTTGGAATTGCCGCAAACAAGCATATAGAGCGTCTGACAAAACCTTCAGGGCAAGGAAGGCGGCCGGCCGACGCATCGCCGGAGACAGTACAACTGTACGGCGAGGCGATGCAACGCCGCCGTGGAGGTTTTGTCAGGCGCTCCTAATCGTCCTCGGGCTCCAGCTGCACCTTCTTCAAGGCGCGCTTGGCGGCCAGCCGTTCGCTGGCCTCGGGTTTGGCATGCGACCCGGCCGAGCGCGCCTTGGCGAAACCCGCGAACGGGTTGCGCGGTTTCAGGGGCGGCAAGGGGGCGAGCGTGGCGCGCAGGCGCATCTTTTGCCGGGTTGCCAGTGCCTTGTTTGCCATGTCCGCTCCTTACTTTTGATTACAACACGTAGCGCGACAGGTCCTCGTTGACCGCCAGCGCATCCAGCCGCTCGTTGACGTAGGCTGCGTCGATGACCAGGGTCTGGCCCGACCTGTCGGTGGCCGAGTACGAGATCTCTTCCAGCAGCTTTTCCATCACCGTGTACAGGCGGCGCGCGCCGATGTTCTCGGTGCGCTCGTTGACCGAATACGCGATCTCGGCCAGGCGATGGATCCCTTGTTCGGCGAACTCGAGCGTGACGCCCTCGGTCGCCAGCAGCGCCTCGTACTGCTTGGTCAGGCTGGCGTCGGTCGAGGTCAGGATGCTCTTGAAATCCTCGATCGACAGCGATTCCAGTTCGACGCGGATCGGGAAGCGGCCCTGCAGTTCCGGGATCAGGTCCGACGGCTTCGACAGGTGGAACGCGCCCGAGGCGATGAACAGGATGTGGTCGGTCTTGATCATGCCGTACTTGGTGTTCACCGTGGTGCCCTCGACCAGCGGCAGCAGGTCGCGCTGCACGCCGGCGCGCGAGACGTCCGGACCGCCGTGTTCCGAGCGCGTCGCGATTTTATCTACCTCGTCGAGGAACACGATGCCGTTCTGCTCGACGTTGGCGATCGCCTTCTGCTTCAGCTCGTCTTCGTTGACCAGCTTGGCGGCTTCCTCGTCGATCAGCAACTTCATCGCTTCCTTGACCTTCAGCTTGCGCGCCTTCTTGCGGGCACCGCCGGCGCCGGCGAACATCGACTTGATCTGCTCGGTCATTTCTTCCATGCCCGGCGGTGCCATGATTTCCATCTGCGGCGCTGCTTCGGCGACGTCGATTTCGACTTCCTTGTCGTCGAGCGCACCTTCGCGCAGGCGCTTGCGGAAGGTCTGGCGCGTGGTGTCGCCTTCCTTGCTGTCGGGGGTGGCGCTGACGTTGAAGCCGAAATCGCGCGCCGGCGGCACCAGGATGTCGATGATGCGGTCTTCGGCCGCGTCTTCGGCGCGCTGGCGCATCTTCTTCATTTCGCTGGCGCGGGTCTGCTTGACGCCGATGTCGATCAGGTCGCGGATGATGGTGTCGACGTCGCGGCCGACATAGCCGACTTCGGTGAACTTGGTCGCCTCGACCTTGATGAAGGGTGCGTCGGCCAGCTTGGCCAGGCGGCGCGCGATCTCGGTCTTGCCGACGCCGGTCGGGCCGATCATCAGGATGTTCTTCGGTGTGATTTCGTGGCGCAGGGGCTCGTCCACCTGCTGGCGGCGCCAGCGGTTACGCAGCGCGATGGAGACCGCGCGCTTGGCCTTGCCCTGGCCGACCACGTGCTTGTCGAGTTCCGAAACGATTTCGGAAGGGGTCATGTTCATGATCTTGCTCATTTGCTCTTTCAGTATCGACGCGCTCAATCCAGCGTCTCGATGATGTGCGACATGTTCGTGTAGATGCACAGTTCGCCGGCGATGGTCAGCGCTTTCTTGACCACTTCGGCCGGGGCCATGTCCGTGTTTTCCTGCAGCGCCTTGGCGGCGGACTGGGCATAGATGCCGCCGGAGCCGATCGCGCCGATGCCGTCTTCGGGTTCGAGGACGTCGCCGTTACCGGTGATGATCAGGGTCTTCTCGCGGTCGGCCACCAGCAGCATCGCTTCCAGGCGGCGCAGCACGCGGTCGGTGCGCCAGTCCTTGGCCAGTTCGACCGAGGCGCGCAGCAGGTTGCCCTGGTGTTTTTCGAGTTTCGCTTCGAAACGGTCGAGCAGGGTGAAGGCGTCGGCAGTGCCGCCGGCAAAGCCGCACAGCACCTTGTTCTGGTAGAGCTTGCGCACCTTGCGCGCCGAGCCCTTCATGACGACGTTGCCCAGGGTGACTTGTCCGTCACCGCCCAGTGCAACCTGGTTGCCGCGCCTTACGCTGACGATCGTCGTGCCGTGAAATTGTTCCATATGTGCCTCGTGATTAATCTGCTCACCGAACTTGGGGATGCGAGTTGGAATTACAAGGAGAAACAATCAGAGGTGTCGCAAACCTACTGCGCGTTGCTGGTTGGAGCGGGCCGCGCAGGCTGCGGTGCTCGCTGTACATCCGAACAACTGCGCTTCTCCTTCAAACCTGCTGCCGCTCGCGACGGTTTTCTACGCCTCTGAAGGCAAGATTTCTAATCAATACCGGTGCGCGTACAAACGTATCGGTTCGTTTGCGCCGAGCAGGCGCAGCAGGGCAGCAACGAGGTGGTTCAGGTCGCGCAGTTCGATGGCGCGTTCGGTGTGCTCGTCCTGCGCGGCGAGTGCACGCAGCCGCGTCACCAGGGCCGAGGCTGCGGCGTAGTCGATGCGCGCCAGGCGCGAGCAATCCAGCACCAGCGCTGCCCGGTCGGCGGCGTAGGCAGCGATCGCGTCCAGCAAGGCTGTACTGTCGCCGCCGACGATGCCGGGCAGCAGGAAGCGGTCGCCTTCGACCGCGGCGGCGGTGCCGGCAGCGGGGCCGGTGCCGACGCTGAGCGCGGTCCGCGGCGGTGCTTCGAAGGAGGGCGGCGACACTTCGAAGGTGACGCAGTAATCCATCGCCGTTTCTTCGAAATCCTTCTCGCGGTGCATCAGCAACAGCAGTTCGAGCAGCAGCAGCCAGGGTGCCTGGCTGGCCGCGCCGTCGCCGATCACCAGCATCGGACGCAGCACACCGACCAGGTGGTCGGCGCCGGCCAGCACCAGTTCGCGGCCGGCGCGGCGCAGCGTCTGCAGGGCGTCGAGCAGCACGGTGCAGCCTTCCGGCGTGGCGCCTGATACGGCGCTGAATGCCAGCCGCACCGGCGCCGCGGCAGCGGCCGCGTCCGGTGCCGGCGCCAGGATGCGCGCCAGCTGGGTACCGACCGCGGCATCAAGACAGCCGCTCAGGCTGGCAGTGGGCGTCACGCCCGAAAAGCCGCGGCCGCCGGGCGGATGGCCGCTGCCGCTGCCGGCGGGCGCCAGCGGCCGGTAGGCCGGGGGCGAGGTCTCGAAATGGCTGGCGTAATCGATCGCGATGCTGTCGAAGGCATCTTCGCGGGCCGTGGCCTGGTACAGGTCGAACAGCATCCACCATGGCATGCGGTCATTCCCGGTACTGTCCAGGCTGGCACGCAGCGCATGTTCGGCAGCCTCCGGCTGGCCGTTGGCGTACAGGATGGCGGCTTCCTCGACCGCCGGTGCGCTGGACGGGGCAGCGGCGGCATCGAGCGCGGTTTCCGGCCCCAGCAGGCCGTCGGTGTTCAGGTCGACCAGGGCGGCGCTGGGCGCACCGGAGGCGACCGCGGGCGCGCGCCGTTGCTGGCCCCAGCTGTCGTCGAAAATGTCGGACGCCATCTCGAGCTCGATCTCGTCGATCTTGGCGGCGGTGGCGCGGGCGATCTCGCGCTGGCGTTCGCGCTCGGCCTCGGTGTCGAGCGGCATGCGCGTGCTGGGATTGCCGAGCACGGTCGCGGGGCTGGCGGCGCCGGGACGCGGGCGCGGGCGTGCGTCCGCTGCCGCCGGCGGCGCATCACTCTTTTTCTTGAGAAAGGAGAACAGCCCCACGTCGTTCCTTCACATTCTTCGCCGGTCGAGACAGTAGCACGGCGCCGCGCCGGGAGTGGCGCGCACGCCTGAGTTGCGTCAAGCATCCGGCAGTCGCCCGTTAGTGTATCCGATAGGAAACTATTTTGCGTGTACTCCTGAAAATGAAAAAGCATGCGACAGGCGCATGCTTTTCGTGTTGCCGCAGGTCCCGGCGGGCGGGACGGGCGGAATCAGTCGCCGTACAGCTTCTGCTTCAGTTCGCGGCGCTGCTGGGCTTCCAGCGACAGGGTCGCGGTCGGACGGGCGATCAGGCGCGGGATGCCGATCGGTTCGCCGGTTTCTTCGCACCAGCCGTATTCGCCCGATTCGATGGAAGCCAGCGATTGCTGGACCTTTTTGAGCAGCTTGCGTTCGCGGTCGCGGGTGCGCAGTTCGAGCGCATGCTCTTCTTCGATGGTGGCGCGGTCGGCCGGGTCGGGCACGAGCACGGTTTCGCGCAGGTGTTCGGTGGTTTCGCCGGCGTTTTTCAGCAGCTCTTTCTCGAGCTCTTGCAGGCGGTTCTTGAAGAACGCCAGCTGGGCCGGGTTCATGTAGTCCTCGTCGCTCATCGCCCGAATTTCTTCTTCCGTAATGAGGCGGTCTTCGGGCTGCGCCACGGTATTCGGTTTCGTTGTTTTAGTCATGACTTCACTTACCTTTGATACGACAGAGTTTCCATTTTATCAGCTAACTCGGCGCTCACCCTTGCTTCGGTGTGGTCACCGGCCGGCCGCCGTGACGGCGCGGTCCGTTCCGCGCCCCTCTCGTCCTGCCGCGGACGAGGCTGTTCAATCCTTTAAGGACGGTTCACGCCATCCAACTCTGCAATCACCGGCAGGACGGCGGCGAGACCACCACAGAACCGGGTTAGTTTATACCAAACACTGTTCCAATCCGCGAATAAAGACGTCCTGCGGTAAATTTTTACCAATAAATACCATCTTGCTGCCACGCGCTTCGTTTTCCGCCCACTTTGCACCGAGGTCGCTGCCCATGATTTGATGCACGCCTTGAAACACGACCTTCCGGTCCGCGCCTTGCATCAGCAAGACACCTTTGTAGCGCAGCATGTTCGGACCAAACACTTGGACCATGCTGCCAAGGAATTGATCCAAACGTTCCGGGTCAAACGGACGTTCGCTCTTGAACACGAAGGCGGCGATGTCGTCGCTGTGGTGGCCATGGTGGTGGTCGTGGCTGTGGTCGCAGGCATCGGTGTGCACGTGGTCGTGGCCGTGATCATGCCCGTGGTCGTGCTCG